>Ga0307515_10014626_pt1 | contig 14525 bp, 16 predicted proteins | sample 17_EM_MG_FD_194513 | JGI IMG/M metagenome (GOLD analysis project Ga0307515, IMG submission 194513) | Populus trichocarpa ectomycorrhiza microbial communities from riparian zone in the Pacific Northwest, United States - 17_EM | ecosystem: Host-associated > Plants > Roots > Unclassified | place... | reverse complement strand
AATACAGCGCCAAGTTGAATCCCTTTTCCCACAGCCCTCTCCATCGATTTACTCATCAATGGCTTGTATCCCTTCATCAATTCTTCGAGGTCTTGGAGAGACGAGCGTAGAGATTCCGCCTATGCGGTCATGGTTAGCTGGCCGATGTGCAGTGCTTTTCCACAAAGAGACGAACGGGAGCATTCGCAGAGAATCGTAATTCTATAGACACATGTCTACTTCCGATGGTAATGTTCTCTGCCCTTTTGTTAGACATGAGCGGACTAATCGGTCATCACGACTGACTCGTCACAGTAACCTCAGGTTTCGTGGAGTCCCAATATTCATCGGAAATCGCTTGTAGGTCGATCACTTCGTTCGCCTGTCGGTTCTTCATCCAAGATAGAACACGGGTGGATCTTTGGATCTCCATGCGCATCTCGGATGTCGGAGAAATATCCCTGCATATATACACAGTGCCGTCAGTGAGTATATACAGCGAGAACGAGGGGCGTACAAGAGTTGTACTGGTGTCCAGGTCTTGGTACCATTCGACTGTACTTCAATATTCTCATTTCCCACAAACAACATCAGGTGATACTCCGAGTATGTACCAGCTCCCAAAGTGATTTCTGTATGACGCACAAGATCAGCGGTGTGACCTAGATTGGAGCGAAGCGCCGCACGATCTAAATGCAAGCTTTTCGGTGGTCAGACAAGAATGCTGGGTTAGCTGCCTAGATACTCACAAGTGGGTTGATTTGGGTGCTTGAGTTTCCATGTTGATTTGGCTTCGAAGACTAGAGTGGAGGATGGGGATAAGGGAGAAAGTGCAGATGGTACCTTAAAAGCGACTTGGAACGTGGGATCAGTGAGGTGCAAAGCGGATTACTGTTACAGAACGATGGTGTGCTTCTTTCGACCGGACTTGGACCAAGACCAGACTCGCGTCCGGCGGCGTCGCGCGAGCCAACCGCGACCGCGGAATATTCCGCATTCACTCACAGCACAATGGCGACTAACATGCTTACGCTCGGTGCCACCTGCCCCTTGCCCGCTTGCGAGATATGATCTCGGTGATCTCGGTGAGGCTAGTTGGTACATATCACGACAACGACGATGACGACGACGACAGATCGACTATCCACAACCGCCAACAGACCGACCAAAGCCTCTCTCCCCGCAACTCACTCCACTCTCACTCCCACCAACCCTATCGCCCGTGCCCACCTCTCCCACTCTTCCGTTCCCTTTATCCAACACGCCCTTAATCCTCACCCTAGCACTTGCAGACGGTGCAGAGAACCTGGCGTCTGTCCTGCCCAGAAGCGCTCAACCCGTCCTCCAATTGGCTCACCCCACACGGGACCCTCCTTTTATCTATTCTCCTTGTTCACCACACACGCCATTTGCTGCTCTCCCAATTTGCCTCCACAGCCCCTTGCCCTGTGCGCTCGCTTTCCGCTGGTGGATGCGCTCTCTAAGGCGCACCAGGCTCGAAGCCACTCCCCGACGGCGTGCATTCCTCTATACCAACGCTCTCAACAAGGCCTTCTTTGCTGGCCCCCCTCGGGCTCCAGTGCGCGGAAGTTTGGAGGCAGACCGCACGTCCGTCGCGCACTCGCCACCTATCATTTGCATCCCACCTTCGAGTTCTGGTCTTCCGAGGACGAAGACAATGACGATAACTTTGTTACCCTGATCTGAAATACGCCCAGCCTCTGATGATAAGCGATCGCCAAGCAAACACAGCGATGAGGACTCCAGGTCTGGTAGGGGTGGAGGCGATACTCTTCGACTCAGTTTGACGAGTCCTCTAGTGACGAAGAGGAAGGGTTGTGTCTGGAGCGTGACGAAAGTTGGGAAATGATTTCGATCTAAGGTATCTATTACACCATTTCCTCGAGGTGAGCAAGCGCTACATGCTCTAATTTCTCATGTGGTAAGAGGGCAGCTATTTCCTGGCCATCCCCTCGTTGCGTATCCCCCTTCCTGTCGCCTTTGTGAGGCAGCTTCCACGTTCCCACACCTAGTCAACATCGAATGTGTAAGACGTCCCCAGTACTACCGCAATAATGCTGTCGTTAGAACCGCTCAGCCTCAACACCAAATCCACTTCGATCTTTTTGAGCTTTCTGCGGCCGAATGTGATTTTACTTTTACCAGCACCGACAAGCAACCCGAGTATCAACACACCGAATATATTAACAATTATCCACTGCCACCCCTTCTCAACAATCGCGATTCTGTGGTCAGCTATCTAATGACGATCAGCCGACGACACCCTCGCTTGGACCTCGGCCTGATCCATGAATTTCAAAACTCTCTATCTTCCCTGTTTGCATTACAACACCATGTGCTTGATTCGTTCTGGAGCCACGGCGTGCGGCGCACTCACTACCCTACTTTATGAATTCCAAAGTACTCGATCACAATGATCTGACTATGTACTCCCTGCTATTCCCATTTCGACTCCGCCTTTCCCTACCGCCTCCTTTCCCTTTTAGGTGTCTTGGTGTACTGCAATCGATTGTGGACGATTTCTCGGACAGCTCCAAATCCGTTTGCGTCTGATCCCTGTACCTCGGTATGGCACACACGCGGTAGCATGCGACCGCTCGCACGGAGCGACGGGGCCGCCCATGGAGGACGGCCGTCGTCCTTGCTGTCGGTTGAACGACAAGGTGCTGTTACCCCAACAAACGGGGTGAGGAGAGCACGCCAGCTGTCGCCCGCACGCCGAGTTGCGATATCGAGTCGTGTGGTTCCGTCGATTTTGGTAGCAAATCGCGACAGTTGTGCCGTTAGTTCTACATTCGAAGGTGGGAGAGAGAGGAGGGTGACGTGTGACACCTTCGGAGCGAGCAGGCCGTGTTCAGCCGTGTTCAAATGCGCTCATTGCAGCACCGATATTGCGTGGAGGAATTTCCAGGTGGTCGCGTCCACCTTGACATACTTACACCGGCCGGTTGCGTGCGTGCGGGCTGCAGGTCTCTTCCTATTCGCTTTCATTGGAGCCTGCATAGTAGGGAGCTCCGAAATAGACGATGTGCGGCTCGTGTGTCCCTTAAATATGAACAAGAACCCCGGCTGGAGACTGTATTGCATGCAATAGACCATCCTGGTGGGTTTGATTCAGTTTGAGGGTCAGCGAACGTCTAGGATTAACCACTCGGGCTGGCTGTGGTGCAGGGTGAGCAGGTGGAGTAGCGCTGTTCGGCACGACGGGTGGGGTCGATTGTACCAAACTGAAGACAGAAACAAGCCAGAAAACGAACCTTGTGAAGCGATTTAACGCACCTTGCTGAACATCTCTCGCATCTGTACGTCGTCCGTCCCTTCCCTGAAGGTCGTGACATAGACCGTCGACGCTAACGGCGATTTCCTCGTCGTGAACTTCTTATCTTTGGTCAGGGCAGGAAGCACCGATTCCTTAATATACACTTAGTATAAATTGACCACTATTCTCCATTCTGATGACTTACTCTGGAGTAGGACTCGACCGTTGCGACGATTCCCGTCACCACTTCTTCACCTGCACCTCGCGGATGGCACCACACTAATGTCTTAATCTGTTCCTTATTAGGGTACGCACGTCCTTGAAGAGTTGTTTAGGTCCTCTGCTGTGGTATCTGCGCGCAACCGAGTAACCATCATGATCGCATTTTCTCGATCACTGGTGCACGATGAGCATGAGTACTACTAGATATCGGGGCCTCTCACCGCTTGAGGGGCTTAGCAGGTTGAGCTTGTGCCTCAATGCCCCAGATGTAAAAGCGGTCGCTTGGACAGTCGGTAGATATGTAGGTTCTTCAACAGTCCTGGCCCTCCTAAGCGGTGAATCCTTCGCTCTAGCATCCTCTTCCTCTCGCTTGCGCGTGGCGCCTCCGTTCCCGCAGCAGAAACGAGAGGGCCCGCTTCTATCGCCTCCTGAGTATGGGTCTGAACAGCAGTCTCATCGGCTTGCTGGTAAGCATATGGGTAACCTGCCGTAGCCCAACCTTTCCTCCGCATTTCTTCTTCAATTCGCCTTTGCACAGCAATAACGGCGAGGCACTTCTGCACATCGTCGTTTCTACCGAAGAGGTGCCCTTGCGAGATCAAATGGTCTCGGGCCAGTCGATCCTTTTGCGTTGGCCCAGGTCCTTGAGGACCTTACGATTTGGTTTTCTTCGCTGCACGACTGGCAGGTCAGGATTCAGATAAGGAGTTGGAAGATGATAGTGCCAGTAGAAGGATCGACGTAGGTCAGCCACGTGAGGTAGGACTTGCTATAGACCTTGGTTGATTCCTGCCACACTTCGAGTGCTGAATCGGGTATGGGCGTTGGTGGGAATGTGAGGTACTAGGCACCTCGTTTAGACGTCACCTCCTCTTTGTCATTGACTACGGTGCTCACGAAGTCGGCCAAACAGCCTTCAAGTCGCATACGAGGATCGCCTCCTGGGAGCTTGCAGTTATTCCTTCTTGAAGAACGTGAGGCACACTGGCGACCCCATCCTCGTCTGCGTCCCATGTCAGACACAACGGTAAACGACACCATCCAAAGTCACTGCCCCAACTTCCTCATTGCTGACGAGGCCAGGTGCCGCGAGCCATGACCTCTAGCCCAAAGTTATCCAGACTCGATTGAAGGACGCTCATAGCCATCGCACGTTCGTATACTCCTGAGAAGAGATTCAGCAGAGATTAAGTATTTCATTCCGCTCACTCACCAGGCACGGTTTCATGATCCTGAGTCTCCTCTCCCCCGTGCTTTGCGACAGACATAGATATGCAGACCACATAGTACCGCTACCAGGGACGCTCTTAGCCGCTCTTCTCCATTTCCCCAATCTACCAAGCCATTCAGTTCGAAGTTCCATAGTCAACGCACTCTACCCACCTGAGAACCTAGGTAGTCCTGCCAAAATCCACGTAAGATGTAAGGCAGCCTCAGCATCTGCCAACCGTGTTTCGTGTTCTGCCCAAATCGCGGCCCATCATTCACTCGCAGCGCATGCGATAGAACGCTCGTACAGCACAGGCATGTGCCAGGACTGTACCTTATTGCCCTTCTTCTCCCACAGAATATATGCTTCCAATCGTCGACAGAACCACTCTGAATTTTGGTTGAACCTGCTTGCGAGTGTTCCTTTGCTCTTTCCACGAGAGCACGTACAAGGCATATTCTCGAACCTTGGTTGCTTGTACTAACTTCCGCTCATACTGTTGAAGTGGGAAGTGGGCGTCACGAAGATCAAATAAGAATTGCTGGTCGCGGTGTAGCCTATTGTAAAGTGAGGAACCACACCTACTGCAGGATATACTAGAGACGGACCGATATGGGTCTGGCGCATACGTTCCAGGAACACCGCGTCCACTCCTACAACAGTTTCGGCTCATGCCTCGGCATATGGTGAGCCCTCGATCGTTCCCACTCCCACTTTGGCCACAAGTTCCGTATTTCGTGGCTCTGTATTGTAGGAGCGATTAAAAACGTCAAAACATCGAGTAGTAGGCGTACAGACCTTGAGATGGGGGCCGCACCAACCCGAACCAACTTTCACGCATACTTTCGGCTCCCCATATATCCCTCACTTCTTCTGAGAGATCTTCACGTGAGTCCAGGTCGATGGGTCCCTCCATTTGCAGTTTGAGCAGTTTGAGAATTGGATTGCTGATGGTGTTCATGTCAATTCGGATAATACCCGCTGGACGACTACGTGTGCTCACAGAGATAGTAGTTCTTTGCTTGTGCAAATAGCCCCAGCAACGTTCTTGCGCTGTCTGTAGTGTTCACGTCGAGTGTTGCAGCTTTGTGCGGCCGCAGTAATGGTAGCCATTCATCTATATACGAGTAAGATTGTTAGGGGGACCCTGATGCACGCCTAGTACACGTATGACCCACCATTGGTTGCTGGTACTGCGTTTACCATCTGAGACCGTGTGTCTCCAGCGAATTTTCCACCATCTTCCATCTGTAACGCAAGCTTGATATACGCCGCATGGTGCTTAAGATTGAGGGTTTTGGTTGCGAACGACTCCAACGCTCTCCATAATGAGTCCTTCGTCTCAGTCAGGTTCAAGGCGCAACACAAACAACAACAACACGACTCCTGGAACTAAAGCTGTACCTGCGGGCAAATAGGATAGGAGTAAGAGTAGTATTACCTGTTCCCAAAAGACACAACACGCAGGCGGTCTCCGCTGGACATTACGAGTACCTCTGTTTCAAAAAGTACTGTACAAAATATTTGGAAGAAAGTGGTATTGGTGGGTTTAGAGCAACAGGGACGTGGCTAGAAAGCAGTAAGAGTTGACTTGCATCTTATTGGCACATGTTATTGATGCGCAGATTTTCAGCTTGCTGTCGGTAAGCCACGGTGGCTGAGTCGTTCAGGCAGGCAGTCAGGCAGGCAATCATTTCACGCCCACTCGGCGACGCTGAGGTAGTTGCCGGCCGGTATTTAAATTAAGGCACTGCCGCATCGATATAAAATATCCGGATTGCGCTCGGCCAGACCTCAGCTAGCCGATCTTGGTCTCTACTTGACACCTACTTGACACCCCTTCGAACCAGAGAGCCCGGTACACGACGTAGCCAGAACCCCGAGCGTGACAACATAACGGCGGATCTTGTAATTTTGTAATCTTGTCTTATTTATTCGTTTATATATTTACTATTCAATAGTTCTATTGAAATTTATCATTGTTGAAACTTTATTTATTTATTTCAAAAAATTCCTTCTTCCCAAGCCTTGGACACGGTCTCTCTCCGTCTCTCACCGCGACGCACCCACCGACGGTCCTGCTCGACACTATTCCCTGCAGCTGCAATGGCCTTGAGCAACCACGTGTTCTCTCCAACACTCGCCTCTCGCCCGGTCTCATGCTCGTACCCAACAAACACTGTCGATAACTGCTTCTGCGCACTCGCTCCCCACCGATATCGCTGCCGTTCAAGTTTATAAACCTCATATCTATCTATCAACGTACGTAGATCTAGTCTCGTGCCTTCCACAAACACCACCACAAGGTCCGCAAAATTTCACCCTCGACTCCCCGCTGCTCTTCCTCGATTGTCCTCAATCGGGGTGGCACCTTCCCGCGGGTTCTCCTATTGCCGTAGCCTCTGACCCCGTTGTGTAACAGATTCAAGAGTGAGGCTGATCGAATCCGCGCACTCACAGCGATCCAAGGCTTCTACTGCATCTCACCCTCCGTATGTGGTACTTTCAATGTTGCAAAAATCCGTCCTGTCTCACTTTCCGGTCCTCCCCCCAGTGCGCTTGTCGTATGCTGGCTATGGCCATAAACACGGACGCAGAGTCCCCGTCACAGTGCGCAACGCCGGCGATACCCCCGTTGTAGCCCCCACGTTGATCGACCCTACAACGGTCCAACGCCTTCGGAGCGTCACGAGCACAGTCGTTGGTTCTCAGATCTCAAAGAACAACTACTACCACGAGTTGCACCTGAGGCTCGCCGCCCGCATTCGCGCACCTGTCCCACTAGCATGGTCAGCACCGTCCGTAAGGCCCATATCCGAACAACCACGGTATCTGACCTCCCCCTAGAACGACTCCTGTTTATATCCAGCAGTAGGCGCACCGAAACCCCCACACTCGTACTATACTTGAGCACTTGCTCGGCGGGCCTCCAGAACCGAGTGCCCCTTCGGACCCTCCCAAACAGAGCGGTGTCTATCAACCCACCGGCAGCTGCAACTTCAATAGACGCTTACTAGGTCTTTCGCCACACATCCCCGAGAACCTTCTTCACGCCATATGGTCCAATTCACTACGCACTACGTATGTTCATCTCACCTCTTGTGAGACTCTCTATTGTCCCTAATACATACGTCTCCCTAGGTCCCACAAAATTATGCGGCTTCGTCCAATTCGTCCGTAAGGCCGGCGCACCGCGCGTTGTTGAGGCACCCGGCGGCTATTCGATTAGAGGCAGTAAGGCAGGACCGTAGTGCGTATCTTTACTATTCCCGGTACCTCTGTTTACCTGACCGCGACTTGTCCATTTCTAGATCGTGCCTCGGCCACCCCAACCCTGCCCTCCTGCTGTGTCCGCAACCCCCCAGTCGCCTCAAACCCTCATGGCGGTCCTTCTGGGAACCATTATCCACCGAGCATCCCCACTCTAGCGCCTGAAGGACCCCTGACCAATGATCAAGTCAACTACATCATTCAACGCCTTCAGGATATCATTCTCAACAATCGTGGTGGTCTCGGCCCGAACGGAGGAGCACCTCGTCAACTACCGCCCATCCTACCACCACCCATTGCCTACAGGACGCCTTATTCCAACGGTACTGCGTGTGTTACCCGCCTCCGCCATCCCGTGGCGGTGAACTCGGCCGAGAGATGAATTTGCTATCATGGTAGTAGATACGGTGGTCGCCCTGCTTGGGCTACGGAGGCGGGATGGGGATGGATCACAGAGCATATGGAGCTACTGGGGTCGGGGCTGGCCCGTCTTCTGTCCCACGACCAGCTCCTTGGCACCTACGACCCGGCAGACTCCAAAACTCTTCTGCTCTGGATACGGCGTCGGAGGCGGTTATACGATTTGTCCCTCGGTCGTGGTACCGGTGGGGCTGCCTATTGAGGATTTGGCGACTACAATGGCATGGATCGCTTTGGTGGTACTGTACGGGGACTTGGAAAGGGTATGAGCAACGGGGGTGGCCCGGTGGTACGCTCGGTGTTGAAGATTCGAGTGCGACGACGCGAGCCCACAGTTCCCCGCTACGTCCGATGTCCCTCGCGGAGACTCTTCTATAGCCTCCCCAGCCCTGACCGCGGCAACGGGATGATTGGAAGTGGTGCGGGTGGGGAGACCAGGTGGTCACCGTTCGGCTGCGGGGGACTTCTTGGGCGTTGATGAGCTCCCCTCGTTCCGTATTGGTGGGGGTGCGAGCGATGCGAGCCGTGCTCCTGGCGCGGCTATGACTGCTACAGCGACTGGTGGTGCAGGAGTGTATGCATCGAGGTATACCTAAGCAATTAGGGGATGAAATTGACCTTGTTCAATCACGGTTTACGCAAGCCTCTTTCGACTCGACATACGACCACCGACCCACACACGCGTAAATTCAAATCCGACTCCGACTCTTTATCGCCCGCAAATCCGCAATAGCGGTCGCCTGTGAAATTCACATGGGACTCGACATTCGCCATATTCCTTCCTTCACTCGAGTCAACAACCCAACCCCACAACCTACAGCGCCGTCTACACTTCTCTCCCTCTCCTCATGGAACAATACCAGGGACACACTGAAAAAGGGCAACCAACCCGCTCCTCGCCGTTCGCGCCTGCTTGCTCCCTCTCCCTACCCTCCAAGACTCTCGTCTCTCTGGTCCTAAACCAAGTCTGTCACGTAAGGCTCTTCTGGTTTGCTCTCCGTGTTTTCTCGATAACCGATCTAGTGTTTTTGTCGTTTCGCCCTGTTTCGTTCTCCCACGCTTTCTTTGGACTCGACTGTTCGCTGCTGCTTTTGTGTTTGCCCCTCTGTTTTCCAAAAGAATCTCGCGTAATTTCCCCCAGTCCTTCCAGAAGAGACGCGTTCTGTGTCACCTCAGCTCCAAGTCCTCAATCTCGATCATTTTTCATATCGGTTATGAACGTCTCCTGATTAAGTATATGCTCAAAGAATTTTCACGCTTTCAATTTTCACGTCTGCTTTCGAATACTAGTTTATTGTATTGTATTTTATTTTATTTAGCCTCGTCTTTGACTCCCCCATTGCACCGATAGGGTCTCTGAAGCCCTAAATCACCTCTTGGATTATCCTCCGCTTCTTCCTTGCCTTGTCGCATACATCTCGCTGGTGGCTATCTGTGCAAATAAACACTTCTGCTGTGCTACCACGAATGGGACGTATCATCTACCTTCGTGACCTTGGTCCCCTCAACCTCTGCAAGTGTACGTCCGCAGTTGTTCTCGAGTCGGATGCATGTCCCTTGTTGGCCATTTGTGACAACTGAGGAGCGTAAGGCAAACGGGAACGAGATTCAATAATAACCAAGTATCTCATACACCAAATTATATACAAAAGGTTACGAGGAAAAAAAGTTACCGCCGTGCACTGTTGAAAATTTGGGGCCAATCGGTTCCAAAGGCAAAGTCCTCAAAATCAAGAGAGACTGATCGAAGGTGAGACGTACGAGGGATTGTAATGAGAGCGGGTGAATGGAGGCCCCATCGACAATCGGGGGGTACCCAATAAAGTAAACCACGGTCTGAGTCTCTGACCCAGCCGTCTGAGTCGGGCTTTGAATAAAAACAAGCATGGAGCGGATTACATGATGAGGGCGGTTGATGTGAAAATTGCTCCGACAGACGGATAGTGTTGCTATTAGAACCAGAAACATTGTGCTGCCCACTGAGAGAGGAAGCAGCGAACAGCACATTCATGATTCCTTCCTCTAGAGAGCTACCAACTCCGGTATTACTCTCGGCGTCCCAGATTCGAATCGTGTTGTCCCACGATCCAGAGATGATGTGGCGGCCATTGGGAGAGTAGGCTACGGACAACACAGCCTCGCTATGCCCCTCCAGAGGTGTGCCAACTGCAGCACCAGTCTCCGCATCCCAAATTCGAATCGTGTTGTCACCAGATCCAGAGATGATGCGCCGCCCATCGGGAGAGTAGGCGACGGACCACACATCCTCGCTATGCCCCTCCAGAGGTTTGCCAACTGCAGCACCAGTCTCCGCATCCCAGATTCGAATCGTCCTGTCCTCCGATCCAGAGATGATGCGCCGCCCATCGGGAGAGTAGGCGACGGAATGCACATACTCGCTATGCCCCTCCAGAGGTTTGCCAACTGCAGCACCAGTCTCCGCATCCCAGATTCGAATCGTCCTGTCGTCCGATCCAGAGATGATGCGCCGCCCATCGGGAGAGTAGGCGACGGACGACACATACGAGCTATGCCCCTCCAGAGGTGCGTCAACTGCAGCGCCAGTCTCCGCATCCCAGATTCGAGTCGTCTTGTCCCACGATCCAGAGATGATGCGCCGCCCATCGGGAGAGTAGGCGACGGATGACACATACCAGCTATGCCCCTCCAGAGGTTTGCCAACTGCAGCACCAGTCTCCGCATCCCAGATTCGAATCGTCTTGTCCCGCGATCCAGAGATGATGTACCGCCCATCGGGAGAGTAGGCGACGGACAACACAGCCGAGCTATGCCCCTCCAGAGGTGCGCCAACTACAGCACCAGTCTCCGCATCCCAGATTCGAATCGTCTTGTCTGCCGATCCAGAGATGATGCGGCGCCCATCGGGAGAGTAGGCGATGGACGACACACGCCAGCTATGCCCCTCCAGAGGTGTGCCAACTGCAGCACCAGTCTCCGCATCCCAGATTCGAATCGTGTTATCCTCTGATCCAGAGATGATGCGCCGGCCATTGGGAGAGTAGGCGATGGACGACACATACTTGCTATGCCCCTCCAGAGGTTTGCCAACTGCAGCACCAGTCTCCGCATCCCAGATTCGAATCGTGTTGTCCCCCGATCCAGAGATGATGTACCGCCCATCCACTGAGAGAAGTACTTGTGGTGAATTTCACCTTTTGTGGTGATTTCTGTGGTGATTTCCACCACAAGTCCAAATCACCACAAGTACTTGTGGCGGTTTTCACCACAGGTCTAAATCACCACATGTACTTGTGGTGATTTGGGTCAATGGTCGCGGGAGTAATTGAATATATAATGAGAGCATCGCAGATGGGGCAAATATTTTCGATAGCACATGTACATAGTATCTAGAGTATTTTTACATGCAGGAAACACCTCATAGTAGAAGTCGAATGAACACCATAGAAAGCGCACAATCGCGTGTTCAATGAACCATCGACCAGTCAATCAATGGAAATTTTTGTTTTCGAGTTATATTAGAGCTGTCAAAGAGCAATGAGAGGCAATCCGATTTCGGGTGCAGCGGTGCACCCACTTTGTGTGCACGAAGGTATGTGATGACTGTGGATTTCGTCATCTTCAATTTCTGAGCTTGTTTCTGAGCGGTGTCGCTGATGGCTAGACATGGTCTGTTTAAGATTTTATCTAAGTCCGAATCACAACAAGTCACCAATAGATCGAGATCGGCGCAACCCCGCAACCCCAAACTTGAACCCTTCCATGTCCGTCACCTCCCCCCGATCCCATACCTCCCCATATCAGTCTACCATACTTGTGAGTGTGATTCAGCTCCCCAGTCGTCATGTGCTTTCCTACCGTCGGGATGCGTGAGCCCAATATATCTGGGCCGGGATCGCGAACCAGGAGGCCGTTTCTGGACTGGCTAACATCATCTGTGCATTGGAATAGGTGTGATACATAGCATGGCACGCACATCATTCCATTCGGCAGTGCATGGAGTACTCGTCGGCCTGGTGAAGCGGTAGGGCTGAGATTCGTCGAAATTCAGACAACTGCAACGATGCCCTTCGATACTGCTTCATCTTATGGTGGCACCCTCGTAGATACCCCAGTCTACCCCCACGCTTCAAACCGTCAAGTAAGTCGCTGCCATGGTCGGCCAATTGGCAGGCCAAGTCGAGTGGCCGGCTCGCCTGACCTCAAGCTCACCTTGCTTCCTATCGCTGTAGATCAACTGACTTGGAGATCACAATCAACAGTCCCCATCTCGTGCTCCGGTTCCCAAATGAAGAATTACCAGGTCCGATCGAACGCATCCCCGTATTCACCACCAAAGATTCGATAGGCAGCACAGTTGCCCTGAATCCTGACACACGTCTCACCAGCACCCAGGCAAAGCTCACTGTAGCGGTAAGCGGTCACTAGACCATCCCACTCCGCAATCGTCTTCATCACGCATCACTCTCCGCTGAATTACTGAGTCTATAGCTCGAAGGTGCTTTATACTGGTCAACACCTGTCACGAAAATGGCACCTGTCCCTCAAGTCCCATCACTCGGAATTCGTTCTCTCAGCAGGAGATCTACCGGTCCTCCCGTCCCCACCCAAACAACGATAGAGCACAAGCACATCTTCTTTTACACCTCCATGGGTCTTCCAGTCTCATCCTCTGATGCCCCTCCGAAAACGGTCCCTCCATGCTTGATAGCACCTTTTCACAGACTGCCATACGTTGACGCATGAGCACTGGGAAATCAAATACGAAACCTGGCACACGCAAACGACAACTCAGCCTCAGCAATCACATCTTCAGCAACAGCAGCAACATGGACTTGCATGCGCCGAACAACAGCAAGGCGCCCAGCGGAGCCCCGGGTATTCCTGCGAGTGGAAAGCCCAAGATTGTGAAGACGTTCCTCTTGGTGGATGGTGCACATGTCCAGTACAGGCTCACCGCAAGGTGGGAGCTCGGTGGGTCGTTGCACCTCTGGAGCCAGTGCGTACATCCACGTTCTTTTTCATGATAGCTCTCCTCTCCTGACATGTGTGTTTAGATCCCCTCTTTGTCTTCGAGCCTGATCCCGACCCAGATTCGATCTACGCTGCTCCAGCAAAGGCCAAGACGGGGACCAAACACCCTCTGCAAGCGTCCTTGCACTCTGCCCCACCATGACCGATGCCCACCGCCACCCATGGGGGGATCAGCCGCACACTGAGCCTGAACGCATTGGGCCCGCTATTCAAGGTCGTGCTGACTCCCGAACCCATGCGTCATGCCGCGCGACTCACGCAACACAAAGACGGACATGCAAACGGAGAGTCTCAAGTTCTTCGTCGCGTACTCAACCACCCACACCACCACGTCCACGCGCGGGCGGGAGCGCGACGAACAGCTCGCCCCTTCAATCCGTCCATTCATTCGTTCGTCCGTTTGTCTCCCACAGTCTACACAGACACTCAAAACCTCAAAAATTGACCTTTTTCTGCTCTCAGGAATCTGCTCTCAAGCGCTCTCTCCTCAAGCTTTCCAGACTCTTCCTGCAGCCACTTGTTCACCTGCTGTAAATGGCTGTTTGGCAGTTTCTTGTGCTCACGCATCATCTCGAGGTACACAGCCTTCTATCTCTGTCACTTTCCTCTCGCTAACCAATTCCCCCAACATTTCGTTCTTGGATGTCTTGGGCCATTGGCACCAGGTAGGTGAACTCTTACCGACCTTGCTTATGCATAGGCATCTGACCAGGTATTCTAGAGCCATCGACTGGTATGGTGGTTGCGTATTGTATATGAAGACCTTGCCGATTCCATCTTTTCTTCCCTTATTATTGTAGTGTTTTGTTAGATATAATTCACAATAAATATTCATTCTGCCTTTTTCATAAACGTGGTGAAAATCGCGTTAAATTTGAAGTGTTTTGTATCGCAGAATTCACTGTAAATCTCACTACAAGACGTGTTGAAATTCACCGTAAGTACAGCCCAAGAAAACACCATAAATCGGACAAATCTACTATTAAATTTCACCAGATCTATTATTGAAATTCACCAGATTTTCAGGTGAACTTCACCGGGCCTTGAATCACCACATTTCGTGGTGAAACATGTGGTGAGAGATATGGTGTATTACTGTGGTGAAATTCACTATATACATTTCGCTCAGTG
>Ga0307515_10014625_pt1 | contig 14526 bp, 8 predicted proteins | sample 17_EM_MG_FD_194513 | JGI IMG/M metagenome (GOLD analysis project Ga0307515, IMG submission 194513) | Populus trichocarpa ectomycorrhiza microbial communities from riparian zone in the Pacific Northwest, United States - 17_EM | ecosystem: Host-associated > Plants > Roots > Unclassified | place... | reverse complement strand
CGCAATGCAATACAAATACCAATTTTTTGTACTAAACAGAAATCTTAACACATACTAACACGCAGAGACCATCTCCAATAAGCCTGTTTGATTTTATTTAGGTTCATTCTTATTCGATGTTTAATTTATCCCCATCTTGCATTATTTCAACATTGAAAAGAGACAAGCTTCTAAAATCCTTTCTTCCCCCTTTATCTATAACATGAATGACAAAGCAATCACATTTCCTTCTCAGAAATTTCAATGTCCTATCAAAGTAGATTGAGTTCAATAACAGAAAAACCAAACAAATATTTATTTAATGTTGAGTTCATTAGAAAGTAGAACTTAAATATAAAAATAACAAGAGCACGACTTGAAATTCCCTTTTGCTTTCTTTGTTTTTGATCTACAGACAGAAACATGAAATACATAGACCCCCAAAGGCATTTCTTAGACATAACTAAGACATAACCCAACAAATCTTAACCCCTCAAGAAAACACAAAGAAACTCACTTCAAATAGCATCACGATAAGCCTCAAGTGCAGGGCCAGTCAGCCGGCAAATCCTCCATTCTGGCAAAACATTAGCACCCATTTCCTCGTAAAACTTGATAGCATTAACATTCCAGTCAAGAACGACCCATTCCACTCTCCCATACCCCATTTTCACGGCCTGTGAAGCCACAGCAGAAAGCAACAACTTCCCTAGTCCCTTTCTTCTATAGCACTCCCTCACAAACAAATCCTCCACATAAAACCCTGGCTTCCCCAAAAAAGTTGAGAAATTTGGAAAAAACAAAACAAACCCAGCAACAACAACATCACCATTGATCCCATTTTTGAAAGTCTCAGCTTCTGGGTCTATTAAAGAATGATCAAGATTGAAAATTCTTTCAATGGGAGTGAAGCTTTGAGAGTGGAAGTTCGAATCTTTTTCAAAAGGGTGTGAGGAGACTTCAAGAAGGAAGATGGTGAAAGATAGGAAAGGTGGAGACTTGAAGAGGGTAGAGGCAAGGGAGGATTCTGTGGCAGTGAAAAGGTGGGTTAACTTTTCAAAGATGGCCATTTGGTGGATGAGTTTGTGGATGTGAGGGATGTCTAGTGGTGTTGCTAGGCGGATCCTGGCGAAGAGAGGGTGGCCTACTGGTGTTGAGTCTGAGTCTGGGAGGCCTGTAGGGGCGGAGGGGGCGGGGGTTGGCGGTGGGGGCGGGGCTGCGGCGGCCATTTTGGTGGAAATGGAAATGGGAGGTTCTAGAGAAATGGGGAACGATTGGTGAAAAGAGAAGGTTGGGGCTTGGGGGTAGGGGTGTGGTAGTTTACGTGGGGTAGGAGTCTTATTTACGAGGTTTTAGGGTGTTTTAAGGGGACTTTATGGGCATTTTATCGGAGAGAGAGGGTGATTTTGTCAAGAAAACTTCTGTGGGATTTTTCCTTTGAAGTTATTTTGCACAAGGAAAAATGGACCATGTTCTGCTTCAAGTTTGGCCCATCCGTCACTAGTAAGTATTTGTTTGATAACGCACGAAAATCACTTAAAAAATAATTTAATGATTTTAACGTGATTTTTTACGATCTTTATTCTTTTTTATTATTATTGAAACTATTTAAAGAAGATTAAAGAAAATGCTTTAAAAAAAATAATAAAACTGCAACGATTGATAAAACAGCATGTATGTGGATTAACTTTTTGTTATTGCATCATGGATGATGTGCCTAAAACGTAAAACCAGAGCAAATGAAACTTAGTTTTTAGTGCATGAAAACAGGAAACATGTCCAATAACATTTGAGTGAATCGAATATGATCCTGAAAATCAGTTAAAAAAAACAGACATTATGCATTGTACATGGTCCTGATAACCTTAATTTTGATCCAGGAATTTGTAGAGGCCTGGTGTGTGTACTAGGCCAGCACCAATATCAATGTGTATACCTTTGTCAAGCATGACAAATTTGCTGCTTGTGATGATATCAACGCTCAATAACACAAGTCAGAACAAGTGAACAGTCACATTCATGAATACATACCAGGAAATGTCATGGGAGAGTAGGAGATTAAGATTTGTTTATTAGTTCCATGATTACACGGCTTCTGGGAAACCTACCAAGAGACCAACCAGAGAGGCCGCAACATGTTACGTAGCTTAACATCTCTAAAAGAGTTTCCTCTAAAGCTAATTATGTATGCACGTTGCCCTTGTGGTCATCAGTCCTATTCAAAAGAAATAGGTATCGAAAGATCCAGATGCATAGGATTAGGAACAGGAAAAGGGGTTTTCAACTATCACTGAATTCAAATAATTGAAGAATGTATGCCCCCGCTACAAAAGGATCAGTCTAACCCTAACCTACAACATTCAAGCTTTTATACGACTTTGCAGGCCGCTTTGGCCTCAATTCAATCTCATTTTCATATGGTACAGAGCCAGCCTGATTACAAAACAAATCTTCAGTCAGGTGTGTTCAAATAGTGTCCTGTTTTCCTCCTATGCCGACTAAAGTCTGATACAAACCTGAAAGAAAGGCCACAGCCATCGACCTTGCACTGGTATGGCTTTTCACCAGTGTGCACCCGTATATGCTCAATCCTAGCCCATGCCCACTTGAATGACATGGTGCAACCCTTCCATGGACACTTGAGGGGTCTATCATCTTCATGAACACGTTGATGAACTATTGCATATTTGTGGGAACTAAACTTCTTACCACATCCATCATATGTGCATCGATTGCCCTTGTGCAACTGTAACTCTGCTTTTGTCTCAAACCTCATGCGGCAACCTTCTAGGTCACACTTGTAAGATCTTTGTGTGATTTCTTTCCTTTTTGAGCGAGAAACTGAAACATTAGAAGGTTTCTTTAACCTCTTTGGTATTGGATTCTCCTCAGCTGATTTCCCAACATCTTTCCCAGCCCTCGGTCTCAATCCTTCGCATGGACTCTTAATAAAGCCATTGCTATCGAACTTGTTTTCTGTTAGCTGCTCCACTTCACCCTTTCTTTTTCTTCCCTTTCCAGCAGTTGGTCTAGAGTCTACAACAGCAGACTCGATGCTCTCAATCTCCTGAGATGAAAAAAATTTGTTGCACGTCACCATGCTTTCTCCAACACATGATTTGTCATCAATGTTGGAACATTTTATAACTGGGGAAGGAGTCGGCGGCTGATTTACCAGAATAACACGAGCAGAAACATGTATGTCCTCATTAATCAAACTTGTGCCCTGGTGTATTTTCTGCACCTCACTGTCTCTAGTCACCCCATCACTGGAATGAATTTCCTTCTCTACTTCAGGTTCTAAATCCATGCAAGCATACGAGTCTTGAATAGCACAAATCTCTTTTGAAGCTTCAGAAAGTTCTTGATTTATGGTTGCAGAATTAGAGGCAAGTTCCTCCACAGTGCGTATGTCTGTAGTTGGAATTTCTGGTGGCACAATGGTGTCCAAAGTTGAGCCACTGCACAAATCATTTTCAGCATAGGCCTGCCTATGAAGTTTAGAGAATTCTGATGAAGCAGTAGATGAATTTATTTCCATTTGTGCAACAGAACATGAGATAAGTTCCTTGTTAGAATCATTTGTGGTCTGAAACACCAGCTGCTTGCCATTTTCAAAAGCCATGCCATTGCACAAGTTGACTGTGGCATGCAGCTCTCTATGAAATTCAGAACTTTCATCTATAGGCACAAGATTAGTCACACTAATAACATTACTCGGAACGATTTCATCATTACTCCCATTTTTTATTTCAGCTTCTTTCTGCGTCTTATTTTGCACAGCACGGGTCTCTTGCTCATGACCACATCTTTCATCCAGTGAGGTAGTAGGCTGATTCATCAATGTGTCATCACTTGAAGAGCATTGGTCACCATTAGTTCTGTTTTTAGTCACAAGTTCTTTTTTCACTTCATCATCCAAAGTCACAGGAGGAGATACCTCATTGTTAATGAAAGAATTCTCCACAACTACATCCGCCTTTAGTCCGATGGGGGGGGGAGAAACATGTAAACTTGCTACGTTAGCAAGATCAGAAACCTCGTCTACTGAAGCATCGCCATCATCCAGGACCCTCTGTTGCCCTTCAGAAACCATATTACAAGTCTCACCCATGTTGACATTTCCCAAAACTTGATCCTCTCTCTGCATTTCAAATCTTTCATTAGCTACAGTGATGAATGGACTACAGCATTTTGTGGCGTAAAAATCCTGTTTTTCACTGGTTCCTCCAGAGGCATTTATCTGATGCTCTATCTCAGAAGTACCACTGGCTTTTACATTACAAATATTTCTCGCATTTTTTGATTCCTTCAGCAGTTGATCCTCAATCTGGCCCCCAACACTTTTGACAGCAACAGTAGCAGTGAGAACTGAACATGCATCTTGTGATGGAGCAGAATTCAAGGTCAAACCACCAGCTGCTTCAAGCACCTTGACTTCATGCAGCATTTCAGGATCTTCAATGGGAGAAAAACCAAATCCTGCAGAACCACTTCTGGTAATCCCAATATTGCAAGGGTAAATTACAGTTGTTTGTTCAGTATATTTATCAGGATCATCACCACTAGCTCCTGAAACCTCTTCTGCAAAGCACCTTCTAGAGCATCCTTCAAGCCCATTTGTTGAATAATCTATTTTTACCTTGTACTTCCTTCTAGTGTACTGAACAAGTTTTTCCTCTTTTTTGACAGTGAGACCATCTGACTTATTCCCCGACATTTCATCTTTGTCTGGTTCAATAATCTTGCATGGTTTAGGATGGAAAGGCTGATTTAACTTTATTCTTGACCGAGATCTTCTAGATTGCCATTTGATGTTTAAGAAATCTGTGAGACTTCTGTCAGAGAATAATCCTCCCAATGCCAATGCATGTTGGACTTTCTTAGATGGAGAGTTCTTTCTGATCTTTACACAATACCGTAAGTTGATACCCAGTTTTGATGTCCAGTCTTCTCCACATTCATGATGATCTTCATCATCAATTGCAAGATTTATCAAGTTCAGATCTTCTTTCAATGCAGCTTCTAAAGGAACCTCATTATAATTGAAAGGACTCTCAATTTCCTCAGCGATGGCATAAGCATGTGCTTTTATTTTTTGATAGTCTACATATAAAATTTGCAAAAATAATTATTGACCAATTTGACAAACAGACACCCAATATCAAAGAGAATAAACAGGATAGCACGCCATGCATATGCATACGTTAAATCTCATTTTACCAAGTAACTACAGAAAAACTGAGAGCCCATCTCACCTGAATGGCAAATTATAAGCAAGTTAGCTCCACCTTTAGACTGTAACAGCTCCTCAATTTGGACACCATGCTCCAGGCAGAAAATACGAGGTCTCAAAAACTTATGAGAAGTGTTCCACCCTGTGGGCATTGGAAGATCCTTCAGAGGCACAGAATAATCTTTGACAGGACCATGATCATCTGCAGAACCAAGAAAAATGGACGAACTGATTAACTTTAGCACCTGAAGAGGCCCAGCAGAACAAAATGGTAAATTTACTATGATAAGATTTGATGTTTCAATTTACTCTAATGAGGAATCATATGCATCATTTTAGGCCACTGTTATCTTCTATAAACTTGAGATATAGCAGCCATTAAAAAATCACACAAACTGCAAGCATCCCACAAATATTTTACCAAATGGCAATCAAATGTTGGTCACTTGTGCATTTCCATGAATTCTACACAACAAAAGTGAAGGGCAGTATTGAGAATAACCATTTGCACAACATTTCAGTGCAGTAGGATATCTCACACGATTAGCTGATTCACAGTCATACCAAGAAATAGGATAGTACCATGGACTGCATATAGAGGAGCTAAAACTACTTACACATGTCTCCTGGTTGAACTTTTATGGTTTAACACTATATGAAATTGGACATGTGCATTACATGATAGAAAAAAAAAGACATGCACAAAAAAGGAAAGAATAAATTGACTGCAACTAGATGTGCCAGGATAAACCACACAGCACTATGTTAGAATTCATCTGATACTGCTCAGATTTTCTCCATCTGAAATGCAGGAAGGTGATAGGTGAAGCATATGGAATTTAGAGTTCTAAGTATTGATTCATAAAAATGTAAAAGAACATAGGAATTATATGATCTCCCATAACAATAATGGTGGCATGCATTGGAAACTGGGTAAATATTCCAAAACGCTCTGAATCATGCAAAGACAATCTTTTGTACAACCTCAACCTAGTGCCTTCCTATATTAATTAAAATTTCCTATACAGGGGAAGATTATGCTCTATACTGGATCAAGCAAGAAGTCATTATCAAATGTGAAAAAATGAAAGTGAAAAAAGGAAAAATAACAAGAGTAAGGGAGTAAACAATACAAAAATATAAAGTAAATTAAAGTACATAAATTCAATACCTGAAACAGAGCCTTTGCCGGTGCTATCAGAGTCTAAAGAGGGCTGAACATTATCAATTCTTGTAACTCTTGGCTCTTCGCCGGGCATCAATTCTATTGATGCTTTCTCATGTGGTTGCAACACTGACATAAAAGGAAAACCAAGGATTCCACAAGCCACACATGCTAATGTCCCCGAATCAACTTGAAAATCACATGACAAATCATCTTCTTCCATATATAAATCATCGAGAGTTTCCATATACAAGCTCATCTCCTTAAACAGGTCATTCTCATTGCAATTCCTATTTACATCGAAATTATTATGGGAAGCATTTTGTTTTGGTGTGGTAGTAATAGTAGAAGTTATGTTGAGTAAGTGAGACTCTTTACTTGCACAAGGAAGCAAATCAGGGTTCCATATCACCGCATGACAAGTGGAGTTTTTCTCAAGAAAAGCAGATAAAATGTCATTTTCTTTTAACATGTCTTCTAGAAAAGCCTCCTTTACTGACAACTCTCTTTCTTCTCTCTGACGATCTCTAAGACGAGAACTCCGAGCACCTGGTAGTAAGGATCTCGGCACCCTGGCATCAAAAGAAATCCACAACAATAATCAATGAAGCATACCAATAATAACTTTATAAATGCAATAAAAAATAGAAGATGATCACACAAACTATTCAAACATAAGAATATAAAGTACTACAGAACAGAAAAATATTTGTGTGGTGATGGGGCTCAAAAGCTCCACAGAATCTAGCCAGATATATTTCAATATTACAAAAGTAGTTCACATGTAATTTTAAAATCATGTTGAATGATCAACAGAAAAGCAAGTTGGTTAATCCCCTGAACATCTAGTGAAAAAACAAATCATTTCAAATAGAAATCAAAACGTATATATATAAAACTAGTTGAAATGAACCATGCAAACATGAAATACAATATGGGACGGATTAAAACAATCCATCACAGATCTCAAAGTTTTCTATTGATCACCATAACAGGACATGCCACAAAAGTAATTTGAAAAACTAGAACATTCATTGTCGATTTTCACCTACAAAGCATTTTATCTATGCTCCATCAGGCCACAAGCTTTCAACAGAGTGGGCAAACAATTTTCATAGAGAAAGTTTCATAAACTACAACATACAGGACAGCTACAGTCAATACTCAATAGTCCACTTACCTTGAAACAAAAGACATGGTCAACAGGTATAGAAGCTGCTGATGTGAAAGCATGGGAAGATAGTTCATGGCAGCTCTACGGACCGCAGCTTCCTTGGCTACTTTAAGCCATTGTGGAGTTCCAAAATTGGCAGCTTCCCCACAGTTAAAACCTATCAAGATCCACAGTTAAAACAAGGTAAAGCAATATTTCATCCAAGTCAATGAAATAGCATATTGCCTACGAGAAACAAGAAAAAAATATGTAATTAATTTTGTTGTTGTGTTTTTTTTTTTTTTTTTTTTGGGTGGGGGGGGGGGGTTTAAGTAAACGAGGGTGTTCATCAGACTAATAGCAATTATGTCCTTCATAAGTTCTGCAAGAAATGCAACAGTAAAGCCTACCGTGGCTGAATCCTACATGGTAGGCCCTTGGAAAAGTCACAACAAATTCACCAGGATTCTGTACTAACCTACAGCAAAGATCAGAATCAGATTGATCAGAATTTCAACAGTTACAGTCAGCATAACCCCCAATTCAAAAATCAAGACCACCTCTAAATCTGACTTTTCATGAAAAAGACCCATCCATTTCTGTAAACATCCGGGCCATGAGGAACCAAAGCTACAAGTGAAAATAAAAGGGAAAAATGGAAAAGAAAAGACAAAAGGGAAAGAAGAATGACCTACCTACAACAAGGAATGCCTGAGGAAATTATTGCTTTAGGAGACAGAAGAGTTGTCTTCTCACCCAACAGACTCAGGGCAGCTAGCAAAAGAAAGCAGAATTAAGTTACAAAAACACCAATAAGAAAAAATGTCCAACAATTCCAGATTCAAACAGACCATTTCATTAAAACAGAGTTGATACAAGTTGCAAGACTAACAAATATGCCTTTTGAAATAGTTTCGAACTAGAACTTACACAATTTGAGAAAATACAAATAATCCAGCTTTGGATTGTATAAATCTGAAAAACAATAATAATAAAAAAAATGCAAAATACAAATTCATTAATCATGAGAATTCTTTGCAACCTGATTTAGGCCTCGTTTATCATCAATTCTGGTACACATTTAGACAGTTGGCCTTCAACAGGCCTGGCAGGTCCAATTTTGCATGAGCAACTTGAACTTAAGTTGCATACTTCTTTGTGGGTAAGATTAATTTCCATTGCTAAGAAGTCCAAAACCATGAACTAAGGGTCATCATTTGTGTAGCATTAAAATAGGAAATCAGGAAGCACAGTACCCATTGGAGAAGCTACATTGGACCTAGATAACAATAGGTGGAAATTTGAGAGAATGATGAGCTAACAGATAGGGGAATTTTGTAACAAGGAAATACCTCTGATTGCAAAATAGCAAGACTTAATCATTGACGAGATATATCTCAAACACAACAAAAAGTTCTACAAGTCCATTTCTTTGCTACAGTTTTGGCAATAAAATGGCCAAGCAGAAAGAGAGATCAAATAAACAAAAAGCACATGAAGGAGGACCTCTTCATAAGCAAATACATAATCTCGAGGAAGGCATGACAGAGAAATAGGATCAATCATGCTAAATAAAATGTCAGAAATTAAAACATACCTAAGCGATCAATATTGCCACCATAAGCCTCAGTGCGTATAACTTCCTCAAAAGAAAATACATAATCTCCAGGGACAGCATACCAAGTCTTTGGAGAACCGGTATGTAGAAAATTCATGCTGTGAAGTTCATGATCCTCAACATGCCAAGCAAACCAACTAAACAACATACCAATGTAGACCATAGGTGAAGTAACACCTGGGATATCATCTGGCATAAATCGTGTAAGAGAGCCAGGTGAGCGCGCGATCACCTGCAGATTCCAAGGGCTATTTGAAAGTTTCCAACCTGCAGTACCTTCCATATCATTAGTTGCAGTTACACTTTTTTGCTTAGAAGACCTCAGATTATCCTCTGCGAATGAAGTCAAAGATGCCATAGATGACCTGGGTGTCGTCTCCAAACACAAGCTTGGCACATTCTTAATGGAAACACCTTTAACCTCATCATTATGGGAATTCTTTACATCATCCATATCATTTGTACTGCAAACAGGGCTTTCTCTACTCCTGCGATAAGACTGATATGATGCCCTCTTCCTCCTCCGTCTAGGAAAGTACCTAGAGTGGCTTTCTGGTTCCCCAAAACCCGAACCAGGCACATCATTTGCATATTCCACGTAGATAGGCTTCTCAGAAGCTGCCTTCCAAAACAATGCCTCTATAACCAATGGATTAACCTCCTTAAGCATACCTAACAAACTCCTTGCAAAAGCCTTAGACTTTGACTCAAACTGTTCCAATGTGTAAGCCTCCCCACTTTGCCACACTTGCTTATGAACACCTGATTGCAGATTCTCCTTAACCATCCCTTTTGCTTTCTTCACACACTGCCCTAACTCCTGCTGCCTAGTTGTAAACACCGCCCTATTCTCCCCATCATTACCACCATCCCTTAAACCACCGTTTGACGAGGAACAAACATTCGACAAGTCCACATCATCACCCAACTCCGGACACTTAGAAAGCGACCTATTCAAGTTACTAAAAACATATCTTTTCGAAGGCTTAGGCAATGGGGGTATGATCTTACAAATCCCAAAAGCACTAGCTTCCTTCTCAATTTTCGATATATATGCAACTGGGTCTGCAAATTCAGTATCAGTTGGCCTAAACTCGGGTGCCAAAGGCAACCCTTTTAGCCATTTGGGTATTTCCACATTACCCATTTCAACAAATTTTCACATTAACACCGATTACAACAGCACATCAAAATCACCATGACCACACCATATCATGCTCAAGTTTGTAACTTTCATTGTCATTCAAGCTAAAGAGCCCATTTGAAAACCCTAGTCCAAAGATTCTAACTTGGTGAAATCGTTAAATGGGTTTTGTGTTGTGTAGTGATTAAGCTACATTAACTTGGAAAAACAAGCAAAGGTAAGATAAAATACGTTAAAAAAAACAGAACCTGGATAAAAGCAAGAGATTTTCTTCGATTTTGCCCTAATCAAAACCACCAAACTGGAGAGGAGGAGAAAGAGAGAACGGAAGAGAAGGGGGCTTGGAGGTTTGTATAGGTTAAGAGGCATTTTCTCATCCCGGCGCAAGGTAGCATCTTAGTGTGTCGGTGTGTTAACGTGACACGGGGGGACAATGCGCACGGGTGAAGCTCCCGTTTGTTCACTGTACGATTTCAGTCGGGGGGCTTTTTTTAGCGCGAAATAAGGGGTGTATTGTGTACCTCAAGCGCATTTTAGCAGTAGGCGGTGATAAAATAGAAAGGGACATCTGAGGTGTGTAGAGATATGGATACGATTGTGATGCATATGCGATGATCAAGAACAAGAATATAATATGAATTCTTGATTCGATCATGGAGTAACCTTGGATTTTTTTTTAATTACTAAGTATTAAGTATTACTGTGAAAGGCATGAGTTTTTTTAACTGTGTAAAGCTCTCCTACTCATCTTCTCAAACATTTCTGTAAATAAGTTGTGTAGAATTTTATATTTTTTTAATTTGATTCTCAAATTTTATTTTTGATGATTTAGTTCTCATTAAAAAGTAATTAATTTTAATTTCTTATGAAAAAATAATATTAAAAAAGAAAGGGTTGAAATGAGAAAAACGCTGAACATGAATGGTATATTATAAATTTCTTAAAAGATACACTTTAGTCATTGAACTTTAAAAATTACTTAAATTATATAATTTCAATACCTTAATATTTTTTTAATTTAATTTTGATACAAAAGTTTATTTTTATTATTTTTCTAGTCCCTAATTTAGAGAAAAGAAAGAGAAGTCGTTGGATTTTGATAGTAGAGAGAGAAAAGTATCATTGATACCGATTTATGCCACCAAAATGAACGATAGTTGTATTAGATGGTTTCATTTGATGAGGGAAATTCATATTATGTTTTTTTTACCTTTAAGATTCGTGGAAAAAAAAAGATTTGAGTTTAGGTTAATTTTTTGATTTGGGTTGATTTTTGGTTTTTTTTGTGGTTTTTTAGATTTTTTGAGGCCATAGATAGATTTATCACGGTTTTTACAGTGTTTTGAGTTAAAAATGGGTTGAAGACAGGTTTTCGGGTAAAAACAACTTAAACCCTTATTTTTTGGTTACCACAATAGACGGAATCTGGGCAAATCAAATTATGCATTGTTTGATTAAAAAAAAAAGATTTGGGGTGGATAACATGTCATTTGTTTTAGCTGCAAACAAAAAAATTTAAAGGCCCAATCGCATGGGCCTAGAAAAGAGCCAGACGAGCCGTCCTAACTTGTCAGGTCCAACAGCTCCTGGTCTTTCTCTTTTTTTTTTTTTAATTTTTTTAAAATTAATTATTTTTTATGGTATTATCTCTAAATTGTTTTAATTTATATTTAAATTAGTACATTTTATTTTTTTTATTTTGTTTGAAGAGACTCTTTTAAATGACAATTATTTTTTTCATTATACATTTAAATTTGAAAAATCTTTCTTATTCATCTATAATTTTTTTTAATCTTTTGTATGGATAAAATTTATTTTTTAAATTAAAAAAAATATTTTCAGATAATATTTATAATATGTGCAACCTTGCATGATGTTTTTCCACCCCTTTTATTTTATTCAATTAATTTAATTTGTATCTCTATTTCTATTATGATTTGCTTAAATAAAAGAATTATTTCAATAAATAAATTTGGTAAATACAATCAGACAAATATCTTGTTTTTTGAGATTAAATATCTTGACCTATAAATGCATCTTGATTTTTCAAGTTTTATTTTTATGTATCATTAATGACTTTTTATTTATTTATTCGCATACATAGTGCTCAATTTATTTGATTACATGTGTGCATAAAATTTTTTATTTGAACTTAGATTTTTATTAAATTTTTTTTATAAAAAATAAAAATATTTAACCCACGGAGGAGCAAAGATCATATAACTAGTACTGGTGATAAGTTATTGAGAAGAACTGGATTGAGTTTTTTTTTTTATTATTATTTTCGTAGAAAATATATATGGAAAATAAATTTAATTTTGAAATATGAAAATTAATTATTAAAATATTATTAGTGGTCAAATAAAAAAAATGGCTGAAAAGATAGTATTAACGTTTGAATGCTTTTATCATCAAACAATTTTTTTTTTTTTTTTTTTGAGTTTACTGATTTTGACAATTATTTTTATTGCAATTTGGTTCTACAATACCATCCAATTATGAAATTAAGAAATATTTATACTAAACAATATCGACAATATCTGTCAGATGCTCAGACATACAAATTATGTCTATCATTTCATATAAAACAAAAATGCAATAAACCAGGAAGATTCATTTGAATGCTTAATTTCGATGATTCATCAAATTAATGTCTATCATTCCCATGTGTTTCAAGATTCTTACTAAGAGGCTGAAAAACTTCTCAAGTTTCATCTTCTATCTTGCTGGCTACAACTTGCATTCCCTGATAATTTCTCTTTTCAACTGAGCAATGTAGTAATCCAGTCAGTAGAACTAGCACTTCTACCATATGAACTACTGCAATAACTTGTGCAGGCTATTTCACAGGCAGGGACGCTCGAATGCGGTGCTTGAAGACACGCTGCCATGCATAACTTGACACATTGTGCTAGTCCTTCGCTCATGTTTGTACATGCCATGACTCTGTGCATAATAAGCTGATCATACAACTCTTTTTTACCTTGCATATGAACAAAACTAGCCCAGAAGAAGGCTATCCAAGTGTCCTATCACCACCTATACGAATGGAGTAAAAAAATCTATCTATTCTAGAGTGCTGCATCAAACTTTATTTCGCAACCTGACATAGACAGCAATTAAACATGGAAAGAAAAAAAAGGTTTGGGTGACAGTAGCAGACTCATCTAGTTGTTCTAATTCTTTCTAAATGCATTACGGCTATCAAAAGTAACAGAGGCTCGAGGAGCTCTGCAATACTCAGGGAAGGCTGTCTCGCATTTAGGCCGTACTGAGCCTGGTGTGTTTCAATGCTTTTTGGAACGCAGTTATTGACACAAGTTTTCATTGGGTCAACGGCCGCGGATACCATGACAAGCAATGTAAAGATAAGGAAAGTGGCAATGGTTTTTTACATGGCCATTTTCTTTGAGACTTCAGCAAAATTTTGAATGGATTAGTGGATTAACAAATAAGGTGATGATATTGCCTATATTAGGGGGGAAATGGTGCACTTATTAGGGGAAAGAGGTGTTCTTCACAGGTTACTACAAGTGGATTGGAGTAAAACATGGGAAAGTTTGAGGCATGTATGATCCTTGAAGCCTGAAGGTTCCAATTTTCTATAGAATTAAAGGTCCCTTGACATTTTGGAAAACTGAAATGAGTGGATAAAAGTGAATTTATCACATACTCTGTTGGTGTTATTTCTTACCATTTGAATAAGGCCACAAGTAATCCTGGAATATTACCCCCACCCTGCTAGATAAAACTGCAGTTACCAGATACTAGCCAGCTAAATGATCCAAATGCAGAATCTTGTTATCTTAATCACTGTGAACCTTTCTTATTTCCTCACAAACTCCTCATTCAAACAGAAATATCAGTTGTTTGGTGATTAATTTATGACATATGCACATAAATTTTATGGTATTTCTAAGAAGATTTTATATGTATACCTTCTGTTCTATGGTGCTGCTATTGAGAAAGCAATGACATTGCAACCCCGGTTACATTCTCTTCAGTAAAACCATGCAATACGCTCCCCTAGCCCCAAACACATCCACACCCATAACAGTACCTTCTCTTCCTGCATAATCCCCCCAACCCATTGGTGATCCAGCCTCGATGCTAATGTGCTTCGAGACTCTTGGTGGTAACACATGCTCCTTGTAACCCCTGGGCTGCCTGTTGAAAAGTTGCCAGCAGACAAGTGAAACAACCCTGATTTTTCTCCCTTCTTTCCTTACCA
>Ga0307515_10014624_pt1 | contig 14526 bp, 18 predicted proteins | sample 17_EM_MG_FD_194513 | JGI IMG/M metagenome (GOLD analysis project Ga0307515, IMG submission 194513) | Populus trichocarpa ectomycorrhiza microbial communities from riparian zone in the Pacific Northwest, United States - 17_EM | ecosystem: Host-associated > Plants > Roots > Unclassified | place... | reverse complement strand
AGGTGCAAAGGGATCCCGTGGAGCTGTATCATGGATTTCTGTTGCGATTTGTACCATACGACGTAGACTCCCTGTTTGTGCATCGGGGCCAAATGAAATGGCATGGAATGAAAGTGCAGATCTGAGGGACCGTAAGAATGAAAGTGATGGAATACCTCTGATGTTGCATACCCTGCTCTGACCGCAGAACGACATAAATCGTAAACGACCTCGTCCGAAAACCGGCACTCTCCATCCGACAGGAATACGACAACCGGAGCACTGGGGAATCAATGCGTTGTTAGTATCAATACAACGTACAGACCGCGGTTTTACCGTTGAACATTCCATTGGCGTCCCAACACAGCAGAGGCCGTTCTGATGGCTATATCAAAGTTTGTACCTCCGTAGTCATTCCGTCGCCCGATCAAGCTTTCCACGAGTTCTTCTGGAGTGCTCGTATGATCACCCTCTAAAAGAACCTGCAGGCAATGTGAGTAACTTTCATATATGCATTAAACCTCGCACCTCAGAGGAATGGTCAAACAAGATAATACTGTACGAGTCTTGACGAGCACCAGCAGCGGCGCCATTCCTCGTTACCACTTGCCGCGAACTCCAAAATGCGTGGAGTGACGAGAGTACAGCACCATATCGGTTATCCTGTTCATCGGAAATCCTCCTGGTCATTGGTGTATTAGCAAGAGGGCGATGGTCCGTCAAAAACATTGATCCGGATCTCCAAGGACTATTAGTCCATGCACCATAGACCTTATGTGCTACAGCTTACATGTCGACAACGAAAATACTAGAAAAGTGTTAGCAACAGATCGCTCATTTCGGAATGCGACGTACATGTTAAAAGCGCGCTGCATCTGGGCTGGATTTTTGCAGGGGAAAGCGTGACCATTACCCGAAACATGACCTAATTCCTTGGTCAATGACACGTATACGGCTGCATAGGTGCCATACCATTGATCGAGCTGAAGGCAACTTGACCTTCTTGTCCTGGGGCATGGAAGAGTGGCAAAATGCAGTACGATGGCACTGCATTTTGGTTCAGAGCACTGTCGTGTTCCGCACCTGAAGTAATGGTGAATCGCAGAGTGGGGATGGGAAAGAATGAATTTCACCTCCACATTTGTGATCACTAGGCCAATAATAAGTACATAGGACAATAATATTGAATGGATGGTACTGACCAAAGATCGAAATCGGCTTGCTCTTGTTGAGTATAGGGATCTACAGCAGACATGATAAAGACTCAGAGACGGAAGGGAGCAGTTCATACCAGAAAACCCTATAGACAAATATCAGGAGAACTGATATACGATTAATAGGGTATTTTCTCACCGCTGCGCCCCCAGAAAACACGGTGTGATATCAGGTCCTCATTTTCGTTGCTATCAGGATCATCGATGTGCTGAATACCTGGGCCTCCAACACAAATCCCATCATCATCTGTGGACCGACATGTATCGACGTGAATATGGCGCCCGAGCGATTTGCACACAAGGCTGCAGAGCATTGGAGCGCCAGAATCGTCGGCAGCAAACTTTCGACCCTCAACCTCGACAGTACCATTACCCTTTCCGTGTACGAACCAAACCGCATTTGACATAGCGCCGTGGGATGTTGTGTGTTCGCGTTGTAAGTGACCAAGGGGGAGCGTACAGTGGTACTTGCAATATGGACACCGAGCGTCGCAGAAATGGGGTGTGTCTAGGCCTGTTGAATGGACGTGGCGCCCAGAATGCTTCAGCTCGTTCGGGGGGATAGGAACGACACAAGGAAGGCGACGAGCTTCTTGGGCGAACTGGGGAGATGCCCAAATTAGTAATAGGATGCTATTTTATGTCGTTCCAAACCTTGGTGTAAGAAAAGCGCTCATGTCTTCCGATGAAGGTAGACTCGATTGAATGAGGCCTAGTATCGACACGGCATACCCCCAACATTTCGCATAGGGATGTACAAGGGTGCTCTTGACTAGATATTTAACAATAAGTTAGAAAATAGGAATTCGAGAAAGTCAAATTTCTCACCCGCAGAGGTGGATGGCGTCAGGTTCGAGTGCATGGAAATGACCACCAGCGGAACAGAAGCTATGGCAAAGCTGGCATTTAGCTGGGCAAAACAAGGCCAAAGAGCAGCAATGGAGTTGATGCTCTTCGTCACTAAAGCCTAGGTAAGTCCACCGTTGCAAATGAATTTCGCAGACTTGCCAATCAGCAACACACTTTCGAGTGCATAATAGCTTCCCGTCAAGCTGAAGCTGAAGGCTGCATGGAGCACCACAGATATGCATTTCTGCCGCACACATGTGGTTCTCATGATCGTCATGGCCAATGATCTGAAAATGCGTCAGGACATTCCCTTGGGATGATAAACTGGTCCTTACCTTGCAGCATTTTTGTAAACAACCCTCTCTCAAATGAAGTGTGCACAACTGCCCGCATTGATGGAGCATCTCACCGCAACTAAAGGGCCCGTGAGCTAGGGTGCTTGTAATCACGGCCTCCGTATCTTGAGATATCTCGTGGAGGTGGACAATCTCCGCTGTTGGCTGTGGCTTGAGACAGTCCAACCAGTCAAAAAGCTCTACCATCATTTCCAAAGCATTCTGCTCGACAGCCTTAACATGCCTACGCATCACTGTCTTCAAATTCTTCTTACTTTGGTCACCTTTGAGTACGAGGTCGAGGTACTTCTTCTGGAGCGCGACAGGGTTGTCGAGATGGAACTGAGGAGCGTTCTTGAGCAACCGTGGGACAGTATCCTGGGAGAAGTTCCAAGAGAGGGGACTCGGGACGTTGGTAAAAATGAAAGCAATATTGTCGGCCAGGGATTTGGGGAAGATGGTGGACAGAGTGGAGAGTATATAGTCGGTGCCGATAGTGATGCGGGGGTCAGTGCCATTCGTGAGGATGAGAATGGCATTGACGGAGTCGATGTGCTTCTGTATTTCATTAACAATACTCCTCTTGTGGGCCTCATCTTGCTGAGTACCACGAGTGTCGGCCAATCCAGGTGTATCAAGGATGCGAACCTTGGGAGTAGTTATGAGTTAGATCTATTCACCAGGTTCAAAACGTTAGCGCTTACCAGTATACCGCTTTTGCTCCTACGTTCATAAAAGTGAGCAGATTTTGTCTGACTTTGGGTACTAGAACCGCCTTGCTCATTGGTACGGTCGAGGATGTTGAAATTGTACTGATCAATGCTGTTGCCGATAAGGACATTGATGATGAATTCCAAGAATGCGGACTTGCCCACACCAGTCTCTCCAATAAGAAGGATGGTGTATGGTGCGTGAACATCATTCTTAGACGTTTTGATGATTCCTTGCTTGAGAGACTCTACATTGCTGGCCCATACGATCAGAAACAATGCAACAAAGAGACCATCATCACCCACTTGATGGTCCGGTCCACTTCGTCATCTTCTTGATATGGAGGCTTTACAATGTTCTCCACATTCCCTCGAAAAGCAGTAGCCGTTAATTCCTGTTGCTCCTCCGTTTGTGGTGGTCCTGAATCAGTGCAAAGGGCCGGCACGGCTTCTGTGTCAGATGCCTCTGCTTGGGACGCTCTCACATCCAAAATACGTCCCTGGTTATCATCATCGTCCTCAGCAAAAATCAGGACACCTTCAGTGTGAGGATCTCGCGCTTGTAAGGAGCGGGCGAGGATCAGGGTGGCATGATCTAAGCTTACAAGCCGCCTCAACACAGGGTCGGTTTCATAGTCCCGGCCGTTTGGCTTCATAGACGGTCATTACGATGAGCGTACATCAGGGGCTGAAAGCTTACGTAGAAATCCCGAGTGGCGAAGAATATTTGATACAACCGCGCTAGGTCATACTTGTGATCTCCTTCGGACCGATACGCTTCATCGAGGTCAATATTTTCGAGTTCGTCGATCTTATCTTCTAATTCCTCAAGCGCGCTGCATTTATCGCACCATAAATGAAGAGAACGAAACAAAAAGCAGACTTACTCATCCAAGTGCATACCCTCATCGTACTGTTCATTTTTTGGTCCGTCGGGGCCGATAAAGTCGTTGAATCGGATGATGAGATGAAAGGCTTGACGAGCGATGTGAATTGCTTGGAAGGAGAACCACTTCACTCTTCTGCTCTTCCGAAGGATATCGCCAGCCTGAATATAGCTCGACAACAGGAACTTGCAGAGCCGTGTTTTGAGGTCCGGCGTCTGGAACTGCAATTAAAGAATATAGTTAAAAAGACCATATGAGCGCCTAATAAATTGTTCGATACCGTAATAACTTCCCTGAGACCGCGATTTAAGGGTTGGTCCGCGGGCCCACTGACATCTGAACTTTCATGATGACGGTCAATCGAGGAGCCTTCCTTGGAGGAGTCTGAAAGAAGTCGTATTACGTCACTAGCAATTTCAGATGCCTTTCCTGATAGACTCTCGAGCCAGGTTGCCAGGTGCGCCTGTACATCGGTGCAAAGCTGTGGGTCGGTTTGAACCTAGGTAGGCCAATAAGGAGATATAAAGCGCACAAGTGATAATGGCTATACCTTCTGATCTGAAATCAGCGCCTGGAAAAATCCTTCCTCTGCGAGTTGTCGATGGAAGGTGTCGCCGCAATATATAATGAGAGCGTCCACGAGATCCAGTAGCTGGGTCTTTTCCGATACGCCTGGGCATAGGTTGAAGCTCGCAATCACACCTTGAGCCAGGTTTTGCGTGCTAAATGGAAGTTGTTAGAGACGTGTCACCGAAGTAGAGGGGAGGAGTAGAATACCCTTGACTGCCTTGTACTGCGAATTGGTTGAGAGTCTCAAAGACTCTGGCTTGATCGAGAGAGTTCCCATCCATTTCTCTCATTTTAGACAGTACAGTCCCATATTTAAAAATACTGTGGAAGACAATCAGCTTATGAAACAGGGACAGAATGGAGGTACTTACGGTATATCGCAAGCAGGTGCAGGCGGTCCATCATGTTGATCATCGAACTCGCATGCAGGAGGGCACTTGTGTGTTGTGCAACAATCATGAGCATCGCCGTGTTGTCTACCTTTCAGGCAGGACAGACGGCAAGTGCCACATGCCGCTCCACAAAGCACGACATGACTCTTCAGTTCCTTTGCTAACTCATCGAACCTCCGGAAAAGTGTCTGGACGTCTGCGTGTTGTCCGAACCTGGCAGTGTTCGCTCCTAGCCATGTCCTGACTTGTCCAATCCTTGCATCGGTAATGGCAACAAGGTGTTGATTGAGAGTGGCAAGGAGTCCCTCCTCCGAAATCTTGAATCGGTCGTGACGGCCTTCCCAATTCGATCGCAAAGAGGCGAGACAGGACTCAGGTGTTATCGGCGCTTCAGTCTCCGAAAGATAGAAAACGATCGCGGAGGATGGTCCAGGAATGGTCTCGTCTGTATCCATATTCTGAGAATAACACGTCAGAGTCTCGTTCCAAAGATCTCCAAACTCATTACCTTGAGCGGCTCGGAACGAGTTTCTGGGTCCAAGCATCCGAAAACTAGGGCTGTAACGACGTAAGGAGTGAGGTGTTGGACACGTTGTGCCGCAAGGTTTTCTAATAGGGGGTCTTAGCGTCAACTGCCATGTTTCGTGATTAGTACCGACGGTCTAAAGCACCCCAATCGCAAGCCTGAACGAGATCTCAGAGGACACTTCGGTAGGACAACCAGCACGCCTACGTACCTTGAGCTTCGCCATGAGCATCTTGAGCACCCGAAGGAACTCACCAGCACTCTTGTGTGTGACAGGTTGCTTCTCGAGACGAGTCTTGAGTGCTCCGAAGAGTTCATAAAATCGGGTTGATTGAATGACAGGCCATGGAATGATGGCGAGTTTCCCACGATGTAATTTGGATATGAAATTGTCGCCCGCTTCATTTCGGACTATTTGTTTGAACTTCAAAGAGAATCTGCAAGTATTCATAAACACTAAGAAGAAACTCCAGAACAAAAAGGGATTACTCATTCACGATCTCCTTCGTGTCAGAATCGATGACATCCTTGATTAGTAGCAGTCAGCTTCGGCTCAAAGGGGCGCCGAATATACGAACCTTGATAATAATTGCGAGAGTCGATTGAAATAACGTGGGATTTGCTGCTGGGTCAAGGACTTTGGTAGAGTATTGAAAACTCTTAGAGTGAATGAGCAACAAGCCATTAATGGACCGCACAACCCGACCTTGAAAGAACTCGCAATGTCTCGAGAGAGGGCGAAATTGTTACGAAACAACACCTAGCATTCATGGTCACAGGCGTCAGGGCCTGAAGCTAAAAGCATACCAGATTTGAAACAGCTGCGTTGAACAGGACCAGAAGAGTATCTGTATTTGATAGGGTCGGTAGGCTAAATCTCATTTATGCTTGGGATTCACCTTCTTGAGCGCTTCGCTCGATGGAGTTTACACCTATTGACAGTGTCAGAACACATCCATTCTCCAAAAGCTTGCCTAGCGTTACCCTCGAAATCCATTGAGACTATCAGGGCGTCTTGAGTAGGAGTCACAGAGAGCCATACACCTTCAGTACATCTCATCGCCGACCCAGCGAAAGAGGTGTCCACAAAATGATTCAGCGCATAGCTTTTCCCAACAGATTGCTCTCCTGGAATACCATGAGAATGGTCAAAGAGGTTGTAACATGCTTACTGACCCATCGATGTAACCACTTTGACGGGCTAGAATATTGTCAGATGCTTTGCATGTGAGCAGTAAATGACACTCACTTTGCGAGCTAAGTATGAAGCAAATATGCTCTCATACCAACCAAAGCTCAATCTAATATCAAATTTAATGGATGAGAGCCTGGTGGAGATGACGGAAGCCATAATACATACGCTTCTGCAATGCGACCGACGTCTGCCCCAAGGAGCGATTGCTCGAACTCCTGGGATATCACACCATCACGAAGTGGGATGAAGCGGTTTTGCCCAGTCACAGCAATATGGATCGGTATCAGACAGAAGAGGCCAACGAGCCAGTCCCCGGCTTTGAACTGAGATATCGGGAAGCTGGGTGATGCCGGATCGAAGGACGGCTGGACGTTCACATTGATGTCTGTGAGTTGACGACGAGTTGGTTTGCGCGTTCTCTGCTCGAAGTCACGGATGAGGGCCTTGAAATATTTCGAGAGACTATCTGGCGAGTGTGGCGATATGAATGTAATAGAACGTGGGTAATGGTTCGTGCCCGGTGCAGTCTCTCGACGGATGGCAGCCTGAACGGGATACCGCGTCCAAACTTCTGAGTGGCAATCAATGAGGGAGTTGTGGACCGTATTCTTCTCAACAGAGTCCGGGCGAACCCCTCTTGCACGAAAGTCGTATTCACTGGTCATGCTTGCAATGTGAAACGAAACCGAGGAGCAGATTGCTGCAGAGTTGTCCAAGAATATTGCATGCGGGTTCTCTGCCTGCCCCACACAAGAAACTGCCACATTCACACCGAGGCGTAACTCCTCTGGCAATTCAATAGGAATTGCGGCCGCAGAGCCAAATGAGGCGAGGTGATAGCAGAGAAGGCGCGGTGGTTCGTCGCTTCTTGGCTTCAATGCGAGGAACGTCGCACTATATGGGACGGTATAAACCGAAGCAGGGATGTAGTCCAACTTGCAAATAGCAGGGCTATGCGGGTCCAATCAACGTTACTTTCACAGAAATGGTGCAAGACAAACCGAAACTGTTCAGTCACAAACGAGAATATTCTTGCCAATCCAGTTTCATCCACCAACAGAAGCTCCTCAGAAATTAAAGTGGCATGCAGCATTCGAGGAATTGACGGGCCGTCAAACCATCGAGTAATGTTGATGGCTCCACCACGGGCGTTGAGGGCATTGCTTGCATCTTCATAAATGTACGGGATGACCTGTGGGTGGTTCTGATAGACAATTAGTCCATTATGAATCAACTGCAGTTCCGAATTCTGACCTCATCACTCGCATAAATCACCAGAATCCGCTTTGCCTCGTCCAAAGCAAACAGAGGATTGGTACCAAGTTTGTCTGAGTGGAATATCTTTTTGGGCTTTGCCCTCACGGCGTTCCCCAGGCCGTAGAGCGTATCTAAGTAGATATTCAAAACACCTTGAGGATCCTGAACGACGAGAAGGCAACGGTTGCTTCCAATGAGTCGAATGAAGCTTTTATGGTCCAATCAGCAGGATCCAAGTTCACTCCTCCCTCTTTACCTACCGGATATCATGAGAAGGTGGGAGGGTGAATTTGGGAGGTACAGCACGACGGATGAACGGTCGAGGAATATAGTTGCTCTCGAGCGTGTCTTGTTTCTTAACCTCGAGGACGTTGAATTTATAACATATCCCAGCCTCAACCAGGGCAATCGTCTCTCCATCGACCTGATACATGTCTAGAAGACGTTAATATTTTTTTGACAAACATTCCCATTGAATAAACAACCTTGAAAACCTGTTTTGTCCAACGAAACGCCGCGAATGATAACCAGGTCCCTTTGCATGTGGTCAAGTGTTCATGAGTTCGAGTACATTTAGGATGTTGTGAATACCTACCGATTTGTTGGATGATCTACTTCGGTATCGAGGGCTTCACGGATCAGGGAACGAAGTCGTGTTTGGGCCGCTCGGTCTGCATCTCGTTTTTCGGCATTGGTCCGTTCGTCGATTCCCTGCGTTGTAATGCGAGCTATCGCCTTTCCGACAAGTTGTAGCACATCCTTTTCTAGCTTTTTGAGCTTGATGCCGAGACTGTTGGCCGCCTCTTGAAGGATTTCTTCTACAATCTGTTGATACGCTGGTCCTTCCGTGACAATCGTGCGTATTTCTGTGAGGAAGGTTGTGTCATCCTTCTGGACGAGTTGATATTCATTGCGCATCGCCTTGGAAGACTCATCGGATCTGGGCCTGGACGTAAGAAGCTCCGCACTCCGGAATTTGGGCCATACGCTGGGTTTGTCTTCGTCTTCGTTGCCCGACATCACTTGCGCCAATTCCGTTTCGTAGTCGCCGTGCGTTCCAAGGATACTAATCATACGCTCAACGATTTCATTACCAAACCCCTTCTCAATCTTCAATAATCCATAATGTTGACAGAAACGCTTCTTGAGGGTACAAAAACGGCTCTTGGGATCATTGTTTACTTGGCGTAAGCTTCTGGTCACTAAGGCATGGACTTCTTCGGTTTGTAGGTAGTCTAAGAGATATGAGAACAAGCAGTATTGGATTTGAAGAGACTTACGAAGGTCGTCCGTCATGATCCCTTGTTCTGATGAACCCTCATGGATACTCGCGTGGACCACTTCCTCCGTTAAGGACCTGCGGCAAAGGGATCAATTTTCGTATGGATACACGATCCGTACACGCACGGATACCGGGCTACAGCTTGCCCCGCCAGCCACCTCATCATTCCATTTTTAATTCTGACCAAGGCCGCTTCCTGTTGTCTCCTCCCAGCAACAATGGCATCACCTTCGCGCCGCCTCATAAGTTGGTCATCACGGGTCTTCTCTGCATGCCAACTTTGATAAACTCCAGAGCAGCGCAGATTTAGACCATGTCGTAAGAGGATTATCAGGCTGCTAAAGTCAATAGATTCATCCAAAATAAGACGAGGACTCCTTGAAGACCTATCACAGTCCATAAACTCATGCCTTTGATTGGGAACTCAAGTGGTACCCACTTCAGAATTTCACAAAAGCCAAGACGGTAAACAGAGCCAATTGACTCCTTCTTGCATTGTTCTGGGATCCACTCCGCACTCAAGACGGCTTGGGATGTGTCGCCCGTAACGAGGGTGGGCTGCAGTCGGTCCAGGTCAAAGTCCTTGGGGCATGCTATTGCTTCGGCCATGCATGGATGAAAGAACTAGAAGCTGTCAGATATCGCATTAAGGTGACCCATTGATATCACCTTGAACCCCTTCCTTGCTGTGGCGGTTTCCTCTTGCTGGCGGGTCTGCTGAACCTCGAAATCAAAAAGGCGATCAGAATAGTCAAAACCCGTGTCAACATGGTCGGGCTCAGTTTTGAAGACGAGCTTCTCGCTGTGTTGGTCAGAGATCAGGGCAACCACTTGATCGCACAACTTGGTCAAGAATCTGCAGGGGGTGTGTGCCAAAGTTGGTTGGATAGTTACTACAAACAACGCAGAACCACGTACCGTATAAATGTCGTACGGTTCCTAGATGCCACTCCAGATGCGTTGTCGTCCCAGGTCGTTTCTTCGGGCCAGAAAATGATATAAACGAGATTAGGCTGGAAGTTTGACGAGTGAAGAAGGTATAATCCTGGACGGAGAATTGGTTGCTGGACCGCACCCATAGGGCGAGGAGAGAGGAGGAGAGAGGCACTGGAGGATGATTGAGGTAAAGTCCTGAAGGATAGAATCACATTACGTTTCCACATCAATACACCCAGCCCTCTGCAGGAAATCAACGATTGCAGAAATGCTCCCGTAGACACCGATCGGTTTCATATCGAGGCTGTCCAGTGCGTTAAAGTCAACCTATGGAGTACACGATAAGCCTGATGCCACTATTTTGAGCCACTGTTACTCACCTTTGTCATGGGGGTGTATGCACCTGGGCAACTATCGTTCACAAACTTCGCTACGGACTCTTGAGCGATGATAACCTTGTCCACTTTGGGAATGGTGGTGGGTTGAGTCTCGATAATGTATCACTGTGGAGCCTTTATCATACCTGCTCCTCCAGCGCCTTGCTCATTGATAAGATCCAGCAAGCGATAGAGTCCACGAATGCGAAACAGCAAATCGGTGTCGTCTCCACTTGCTTCATCACACATGACAACATTAATTGGGTCTGCGGTCGTCACCTGCTCTTCGATAACGGGATGCGCCGGTTGCTGTTTGAGCGAGTTTGTGTCGGGGTGCAATGAATGGACATCGCCTATATCACCATCAACCGGAGGAATGTTAATCGTGTGGCTACCAACTATTTCTTCTTGATTACCTGAAGGGCCTAGAGGCGAACTGCCCTGCTCTTCGGCCACTGCCACAAGAAAATGAGGAATATGTATGCCGGATGACGAGGAGTATACCTTGCATATTTGGAGATCCTTTGATCAAGATTCGAGAGGGCAAGGTTTCGTGCCAAACGTCGTGGCGAGAGCCAAGCCGTGTGCAAGATCAGAGGCGGCACGTTTATCACTGATGTCTGGAGGCAGGCCCTTCCTAGGTGTCTAGGTGTAGTAAAGGCAATTATGTAATGATAGAGATTGCGTTAAAAGCCATTGGTTAAAGCCGGAGGCAAGGCACCAATCGCGACTCGAGCTTGCTCGTCAAATTCTTGGCTTCGGAACCTAACGCGCGGTTTGTTAGGAAAACGGTCACTTTTCCTAGGTTTGGGGGCACGAAGACGACCAACACGAATTTATCGCATTATTTTCTTGAGTCTTTTGCCTGGCACCGCACATGATATGGAAACTGTCGGAATTCGTCGCCTTCCGTGCCTATTTGGTATACCCGGGGAACTGGAGGGCGAGTGGTGCGACCTCCCGCGGTATCGGGATGACCGCTTGCTACACCGACTTTTGCCTTTATTGTTTATACATGCGACTAACCGCGTTATCGGAATGGTCACATGCAACGAGTTACTATTACGATTATCCTTTGGGTTGCTGTTCTATTTTCCGTATTATTCTTGTATATAAGCTGGTCGATTAGCTAGAAGAATAGGAGCGTGGTTCTAGCAGAAACCCCCCTTCCTCAGAAACTTTCTCAGAAACCGAAAATATTCTTGAGTCAAACCTTGCTCCTTGCTCTTGGGTATATAGATATATCACCAGTCGCAGTAGTGCGCGCACGTGGGATGCATTCTGCTTCAAATCAGTAACGGTTTGTGATTCAGTGTACTGATACAAAGCTATCGATTCCCATAAAATTCTAAGCCAACAAGATTGCGCAGATGTACGGTGGGGCCATAACTCTGATTGGTCTCGAAAGCGTGAACAATCGGAGACGCCAACAAATACCGTTGTGAGAGACCAAACTAGTTCGACATCAAAACGGGGGGTTAACGGCGGTAGTGACGGTTCCTAGATATGACGCTTGAGCGCAGCTCGTGGGTTGGGCAGCGAGTCTGCGATCGCCAAGAAGGTATTGGCAAGTTAAATCTGGCGGGCGTTGTAAGCATTCGCCAACGAATGACACTGCTCGTCTGGTTGTGTCGGGCGCCTCGCTATAAGAGCACGGGTTGTTAAGCGGTGCCAAGGGATCCCACGGGCGGTGTCATAGATTTCGGTTTGGAAGCCAAATGAAACAGCATGGAATGAAAGACCGGACCTAGACTTCTGCTGAGATTACGCGCAGAGGAGGTGCATCAAATATATACACCCTGCCCTGACTGCTGATCGACACAAGTCATACATGATCTCATCGGAAAGGCCACCATTCCTCGTCTGAGATGATAACAGGTGTCCTTAAATCCAGAGTCATTAGCTTCGAACTGGGGGTCCTGGTTTATCCTTACCTTTGTGCATTCCACTGTTGCTCCAATACCGTGCGGGCGGTGGCAAGGGCCTTGCCGAAGTCTGTACCGCCATACCCATTGCTGCGTCCAATCGACCTTTCCACTAGCTCATCTGGCGTGCTTGTGTTGTCGTTTTCCAAGAGAACCTTCCCATCATAGTCAGGAGAGTCCGATGATGATCACCGCTAACATGCCTCTGGGCGGTCGTCATAGAGGACAATGCTATGTGCATCTCGTCGGGTACCGGGTGATGCTCCTTGTCTTGTTGCAACCTCTCTTGAGCACCAAAACGCATGCAACGCCGATAGAACCACTCCATGACGGTTACTATGGGTAGCCGAGATTCTTTGGGTCAACGGAGTGTTCGCAAGGGGTTGGTGGTCAGGAGTACACACGGATCCAGACCTAATACTTGGTCAGTGTCAGGACATCGGTGAGAATAATCCGTACGCACTTGTCAACTAAGAAAATGCTGGAGCGAGATGAGTATGGTGTCCTGATTTCCTTTACCACCAACATGTGAAATGCGCGTTGCATCTGAGATTTTTGCAAGGAAACGCATGCCCATTTCCGGGGATATGGCCTGAATAGGGATGAGCATGCATGAGTGAATGTGGATTAATGGGTTCACCATTGATGGAGTTGAATGTGACTTGGCTTTGTTGCACAGGAGGATGAAAGAGCGGAAGAATGCAATAGGATGGAACAGGTTCATACCCTACGACGAGTATCAGTTCCACATATAACCCTATCAGATGCTATCTCCATCCACATTTGTGACATTGTGGCGAGAGATCAAGTTCAGGCCAAGCGATGGCACGCTTATCACTTATCGCCCAAGGCAGGCTCCTTCCCAGTTGTGGTAACCTGATCGCGTAAGCAGCTACGGTATTGGCTAAGGCTGGAGGCAAGGTATCAATCGCAGATGTTCGAAAGATGTTCGTCAGACTCTGGGTTTCGGCGCGGGACCTAACACGCACTCTGTTGGGACAATAGTAGCTTTGTCTACTTTTTTGTGATTTGTGAGTGAAGCATCGGATGTTTGAATTGTTCTACCTACCACTGTTTCCCATCACACACACGATATCACATGTCACGTGGCACAAGAAGCATCGATGGGAGTCAAAGGATGCGGAGACACAGTCGCTACGGTCTAAGAACAATCGAACTGTAACAATTAGCACGAGAATATTAATTCTAGGGTATAATCATTTTCGGACCGCGCATTTTGTCACCACCGGCCTTCAGATACAAAGCCATTGACTCAGAGAAATTGAACATACAAGGTAGTGCACAGAAGATATGTTAGCAGCGAATCACATGCGCAGATGTACTGCCGAGTCATAACTCCAATGGACGTCTCGAGAGTGCGGGATCATATGCCAACAACTACCGCTTGAGGGGCCAAACTTGTTCATCATCAAGATTAATATCATGGAGGAATCAAGACAGTCGTGGTGGTCCTTAGATACGCCTGAGAGTCGCTCTGGGATTGTGTAACGAGTCTGCGATCGCCAAAAAGGTATTGGCAAGTTGAACCTGGAAGGCGTTGTGAGCTTTGTTAAGCAACTGATTTGAGCGTCTCACCGTATCGAGTGCCTGGCTGTAAGAGCATGGGGTATCAAGAGGTGCAAAGGGATCCCGTGGAGCTGTATCATGGATTTCTGTTGCGATTTGTACCATACGACGTAGACTCCCTGTTTGTGCATCGGGGCCAAATGAAATGGCATGGAATGAAAGTGCAGATCTGAGGGACCGTAAGAATGAAAGTGATGGAATACCTCTGATGTTGCATACCCTGCTCTGACCGCAGAACGACATAAATCGTAAACGACCTCGTCCGAAAACCGGCACTCTCCATCCGACAGGAATACGACAACCGGAGCACTGGGGAATCAATGCGTTGTTAGTATCAATACAACGTACAGACCGCGGTTTTACCGTTGAACATTCCATTGGCGTCCCAACACAGCAGAGGCCGTTCTGATGGCTATATCAAAGTTTGTACCTCCGTAGTCATTCCGTCGCCCGATCAAGCTTTCCACGAGTTCTTCTGGAGTGCTCGTATGATCACCCTCTAAAA
>Ga0307515_10014623_pt1 | contig 14527 bp, 9 predicted proteins | sample 17_EM_MG_FD_194513 | JGI IMG/M metagenome (GOLD analysis project Ga0307515, IMG submission 194513) | Populus trichocarpa ectomycorrhiza microbial communities from riparian zone in the Pacific Northwest, United States - 17_EM | ecosystem: Host-associated > Plants > Roots > Unclassified | place... | reverse complement strand
ACCTGGAGGGGCAGTATCTTCTTAGATATTTCAAGAAAATGATTTTGTCATAAGAAACAGAGTTTTTGATGCTCAAAAAGAGATTTTATATGTTTTTCACGCCTGTTTAAAATTATGATTTTTTCTTCTTTTTGTTTTCTTTGAATTGAAATTTAAGAGCTTTACAAATTTTTTTTCTGTTGGTACGAAGATATCTTTTTATTAAATGATCGGTATTTAAATGTTTCTTGATTTACTTTGAAATTCTCTGCTTTGTTTGATATCCTCAGTTTGGTTTCTGAGAAAATGTAGAAATAGAAAATAAGAGCCCAAAACGACGTGGTTTCACGTCCATGTATATATATATAAAAAAAGATGCCGGGTCTCAGCCGGGTTTGCCCGGGTCGCCCGGGTTTTGCCGGGCCAACTCCCTGACGGGTTTTTACCTAGACCCGGACCGGTCCCAGGCCCGGGTCGGCCAGGTCCCGGGTCGACCCTCCGGGCTGGTTCGGGTTTCAAAACTATGCTTAGGTGTGCTGTGATGATATAAATAGTGGCTTGTTTAACGGGTCCGTTTTATATTTTGTCAATTTTATTACTGAGTTGTAATTTCTATAAATTAATGTGTATAAATTTATATGTACGTAGATAATTGATAATGAATTAAGAGAAGTGTGAAAGTAGGTTGATTATTTAATTAACATAGTTAATATATATATATATATATATATATATATATATATATATATATATATATATATATATATATATATATATAGGTTCAATAGAAGTCATGGATGATTGTTCATTGATGTACAATGATTGCGGAGGATGAATTATTGTAATGAGATTCAGGGTTTTATTCATTACACAACATCTATTCTAAATAATATTAGTAGAGACAGTATTAGGTATTAATACAAGAGGTGTCAAAATAAAAAGTTTCTCCATCCAGATGTTGTAACGATGCATCATCTATACAAATGGTTTATGGAGAAATACTTGTCTTGGTATGCATACGGAGAATCATTTGTTCCTTATGAGACCACAGTAGAAAGGATGGTCGGGTCAACTTCTAGTGCTAGCAATGTGCATGAAGTTGAAACTGACAACAGTAATCCTTATAGAACTATGGTTATAAGAATAAATCAGGGTCATGCCGGTCAATTTCCAATCATAGATGAAGAACCTAATGTAGACGCAACAAGGTTTTTTGATCTTTTAAAAGATTCTAATGAACTATTATAGGATGTTTGCACAAATTATAGAAAATTATCAGCCGTTGCAGAAGTGTCTACCATCATGTTGGATTATGGGTTGTGTGAGACCAGTTATACGAGAAGCATTTTACCTGAAGGGAACAGGTTAAAAGAGAACTTTTATGCTGCTAAGTCCATGATGAGCCCAACTAGTCGGCCACCCACAAGCTACTACCGGTGCAGTAGACTTGCAGAACACATCAATGACTCTTTTTATCGTGTTTCTACCACTCCTCTTTATATTATAGGAACACCAACTCCAGATATAGTTGCTTTGTCCAACACTCAACAAGTTGTTTTGTTGAAACTTACAAACACAAATTATCTCTATTGACGAATGTAGATGAACCCGTATCTTCTTGGTCAATGTGTTTTTCACTTTGTTGAAGGCTTAGTGTTAAGTCCTCCTTCTCATGTTTCTGACAGTTTTGCTGGTTTTTCTTTGACAATCAACCCATCTTTTCTTCGTTTAAAGCAACATGATCAACTTATTTTTAGCACATTACTCTCCTCTCTCCATGGATGTGATGCACCTTGTGATTGATTGTCATACCTCGCATTGTGTTTAGCACACTCTTGAAAAAGCTCTCGCGTCTCCGTCTAACTCTCGCATTATATAACTTTATGGGTCTTTTCAAGATCTTCAACAAGGTGATGCATCAGTTACTATATATATGCAACAAGCAAAATCATTATTTGATGAATTGGCTGCTGCTAGTCGGCCTATCTCTTTTGAAGACTTTAATCTATATGTGATTCGTGGACTTTGTGGTGAGTTCAAAGACTTGGTAACTAGCCTTGTAACCAAGAAAAAATTATTGTCATATACCGACCTTCACAACCACCTCCTTGCCCATTAATTTCTACATAAGACCTTACTTCAATCCTTGGATGCAAGCTCACCTCTACTGTCATCACATCTGCTACCGCAACCACCATTGCTGCCAACAACTTCTGCTCATCTTGTCACATCTCAGCACAACCCCAATTTCACACGTAATGGGGGTCGTTCTCTTGGCAACTAGTGTCCCAACAACAACCGTTACAATCATTCGAACAGGTTTGACTACCGTGGTCTTCATTCCTCGGCTGCTACCGACAAGAGGCAGAGCAATTGACAGCAGAACAGGCGTAATACTAGGTTTGGACAATGGTCATCTCCCTAATTTTTTAAGAAGAATGTCAAGTGTCAATTATGCTCAACCTTCGGCCACACAACTCCACAAAGTGCCCAGTTTCACGGCAGTGGCCAACAACCCTCTGTCCACCTTGCTGTTGGGAATGTTTATGTTTCTACTTGGTTCCCAAACACCGGCGCAAACTAACACATTACAGCTGACCTTGCAACTTTGACTAATTTTGCATTCTATCTTGGTAATAATCATTTGCATGTTGGTGACGGTAAAGGCCTTACCATATCACATATTGGACATACCACGTTACATTCCTCAAAATGCATTTTTAAATTATCTAACATTCTTTATATGCCTCATATTACCAAACCACTCTTTTTTGTTCAGAAATTTTATTGTGATAATAATGTTTATTTTGAATTTCATGAATTTGTGTTTTATGTCAAGGATCCCATCACCAAAGAAGTGCTCCTTTCCAGTCAGAGTAATGATGGTCTCTATATCTTATCTAAGTCTTCTACCATTTCAATCCCTCAAGCCTATTGTTCTTCTTACATCTCCGCGAGTGCTAATCTATGGCATCGTTGATTGAGTCATACTACTTCCTGTATTTTTAATTTGTTATTTTCTAAAAATAAAATAGTTCGTACTTCTAGATGCTTTCTTGCTCAATGTCAAGCTTGTCTATTAGGCAAGTCATCGCGTCTGCCGTTAAGACCTACGAGTCACAAAACTACTGCCCCACTTGATTTAATATTTAGTGATATTTGGGGTCCTGCTCCTCTATTTTCTTCTGATGGTTTTCGTTACTTTATTATCTTTATCGATGTGCATACCAAACATATATGGTATTATCTTCTTATTGTAAAATCCGATGTGTTTTCTATTTTTCATCGTTTTCAAACACTTGTTAAGGTTAGTTTTTACGTAAAATTAAATATGTTCAAACTGATTGGGGTGGTGAATATCGTAAGTTAAATCAGTTCTTTCAGACTATTGGTATTCATCACAAATTAATCTGTCCTCATACCCATGAACAATATGGCACCGTTGAGCATCGCCATCGGCACATTGTCGAAACTGGTCTTACCCTCCTAAAACAATGTAGTGCACCGTTATGATTTTGGAACTATGTATTTAAATCATTAGTATATCTTATTAATTGCATGCCTACTCTTGTCCTCCAAAATAAATCTTCATTTGAGTGTTTGTTTCATCGTACTCCTGATTATGATTTTCTGCGTATTTTTAGGTGTTTTTGTTTTCCTTTTTTACGTCCATATCATGCTTATAAGTTGGATTTTCGTTCATCTCCATGAGTGTTCTTAGGATATAGTTCTTCTCATCTTGATTATCGTTGTCTTGGTTTAGCGTCTCAATGTGTTTGTCTCCTATCATGTTCGTTTTCATGAAGATGTGTTTCCTTTTATAAATTCTGAATAGATAGCACAATAACTGGTTACCTCCTCATACCCTACACACCTCTCAACCTTGACTCCTTCCCAAAACTTTCAACCTACTACCCCATAAATTCACCAAACCAGCTCCCCTGACCTACCACTTGTTTAACCCCTTCCAATCCACCACTTGCTCATCGGGTCTGCAACCATTCCATCGCCACCCAGCCCTGCCATATTGTCACTGTTTGTTTGTTTTTTCTAATGATCATTATGCAGGAACAAGTTCTCCTCCTACAGAAGTTCATGCTTTTAGGTTTGCTACTATAGAGAAGATTGGTTATGTCACAAGTTCTCCAATGTTTGTTGCGTGATCCAGCCCCTCAATAGGTCCCCCAGCCAATCTGCAACTCTATGTTGATCTCTTCGAGTATCTTCTCTAGCAACTCACAGGAACAAGTTCTTCTCCCCCTCGAGTTGTCACTCGTCAGCATCACATGGTACTCCGTCTTCGGCAACCGAAAACAAGACTGTGAACAATATCTGCAGCCACCATTGATGCTTCAATTTATCGGGTAATGTCTCCTCCTACCCATAAACCCATTGCTTTTTCTAAGCATAAGGCTTGGCATGGTGCTATGCATGAGGAAATTCAGGCTTTGCGCTTTAACGACATTTAGACCTTGGTTCTCTTTCATCCTTCGATGAATGTTGTTGGTAGTTGGTGGGCATATAGGATAAAGCATCGGGTTGATGGCAGCATTGAGAGGTATAAGGCGTGCCTAGTTGCTAGAGGTTTTACTCAGGAAGAAGGTATTGATTACTTTGAAACTTTCAGTCTTGTTATCAAGCAGGTGACCGTCAGATTAGTCTTCTCCATTTTGGTTTCGCGTGATTGGAAGAATCATCAGCTTGATATCTACAATGCCTTTCTCAATGGCATTCTTGATGAAGAGGTTTACATGAAACAACCTTCAGGTTTTGTTGACTCTGCCCTTCCCTCTCATGTGTGTAGATTGCATAAGTCTCTATATGGTTTAAAATAGGCTCTATGGGTTTGGTATACTCGTCTGAGTGATTTTCTGCTTTCTATTGGTTTTCACGCTTCCAAGGTTGACATCTTCTTATTTATCTTCTTTGTTTGGTGCTGATATTTATTACCTCCTAGTTTATGTTGATGATATTCTACTTACAAGTAGAAACTCTAATATGCTTCATTGCCTAATATAGTTGTTGAGCTCAGAGTTTAAGCTTCGCGACTTAGACACTATTCATTATTTTTTGGGCATTGAGGTTCAGTCCATCGATATGGGTCTAATGCTATGACAGCATAAATATATGCTCGACATCCTTACTCGGGTTGATATGATCTCTTAAAAACCTGTTGATACTCCTATCTCTACCTCCAAAGCTATCATACTGCCAGATCCTTTCTTTTATGATCCTATACTATTTCATCAAATCGTGGGTGCTCTTTAATATATGACCTTTACGATCGAGACTAGACATCTGCTTTGTTGTTAACATAGTCTGTCAATTTATGCATGCCCCTACAAATTCTCATTGGACCGTCGTTAAATGCATTTTGTGTTACCTTCAGGGTACGACAACCTATGGCTTATATATTACTTGTAGTTCTTCTTTTGCATTACATGGCTTTACGGATGCAAATTGGGAAGGTAATATTGATGATAGTAAATCTACGGGTGGTTATCTTGTTTTCTTTGGTCAGAAGCTAATTTTATGAAAATCAGGTAAGTAACGTACAGTTGTTCGCTCCTCTACTGAAGCTGAGTATAAAGCCTTAGCAGACAACACTGTTGAGGTTATCTAGCTTCAATATTTATTGACAGATCTCCAGATCCCTTTTGTTTCTGCTACTACCATTTGATGTGATAATCTTGGTGCCACTTATTTATATACGAATTCTATTTTTCATACTCGCACAAAACATATTGAGGTTGATTATCATTTTATACGAGATAGGGTTGCGAAGAAGGAGATTCAGATTCGTTTGATCTCCTCCTAGGATCAACTTGCAAATGTCTTCACTAAGCCAGTTCCTACTGCTTCTTTTACTGCTTTTCACTTCAAGCTTCGGGTCGATCCTCCACCCTTGGCTTTGAGGGGGCATATTATAGGATGTATATATAGAAAATATTATAGGCACTATTCTAGTGTTGTAATCTCTACCTTTATTATTGTATATTGCCCTACACATATAAATAGAAAAAAATTGGCTAACTAAAGGTTAAGCCTTCTACTTCTTTTTAACTACCTCTAATGCTATAGAAACCAGGAGAAAGCCACAAACTTCATCTTCATTTTTGTTCTATTCATAACCACCATGTCACCATTGCATACCAAGCATGCAATCCTGCTATTTACATCGCACAACTACACATATTGAATACCAATCTTACCACTAGCCACTCAATCAATGTCTGTCTTCCTAGCTTCGTTTCGTTATCTTTCCAATTTACGTAGAATCCATCTAAAAGTTATTTCCTTTTGATTGGAAATAAAAGGCAACAATATATTGTATTCTTATAAGGAATATAATTGCAATTTCCTTCTCAATTAATTATTTTCTTACTCTAAAATTTCTACTTATTATCAAAGCCTGCAATAGCTACCAATACTTTAGTTCTTTCCACTTTCATGTCTATTCTTTTTCTTTAGCAGAATTCCTACAATACTCAACCCCGTCAATTGTTTTTCATCAAGCTGAACTCTGCTAATTATATTTCATGTAAGACTCAATTTATTCCTCTATTTAATAGTCTCAATCTCACTGCTACTTTTTCCATAAGTAAATCCTGCTTACGAATCCTTGTTTAAACGTCCTATATCATTATTAGAAGAGGTTGTCCGTGTGTGGATAGTCTCAAAACCTCCTATGATGTAGTATGGCAACCTTTTGAAAAAGCCTTTGCTTCCATGGCATTTTTTGGCAAAGCTAAACGAGAAAGAAAATAAAAGAAGAAAAAATAAGAGGCTTACCTCGAGGCTGGTTCCAAGCAAGGTTATTGTGGTTGCTGCTACTGGTGGAGACAACAATAGTGTTGGCAGTGGAGGGTTGTTTTCTAACTCACGACTATTTATCTCTTAACCTCTTGGTTTTCATTGTTTCTCTTCGGGTTGGCTTCTTTTTCTCTTATTTTTTCTTTCCCTCTTATTTTTCTATTTTTTTCAAGTTTTTTTTGTTGTTTCGGGTTTCTTCTCTCTTTTACTTTCAAGTTTGTTTTTTTAGAAAAAAATAGACCAAGAAATATAAATAAAAAATCCTAAATTAAAAATCATTGTGTTTCGATACTTCTAATTTAAGGTCCATTGCTAACTTAAATGAACATCAATAAATAATAAATGATTTTCGAATAAGTTCAGAAAATAATTTGAAAGGGTAATGACATGTGTAAAAATTTAGAAGAAACACAAATCTAGGGTAACATTTTCTCATAACAAATTTTTGAAACCAATGTATATTTTGAAATTCTTAGTCCCTTTAGCCAAGTGGCAACTCCATTTTCTGTATTCCTTTTAATTTTAGAGGTCCTAGGATAACTTTATAGCAAGCCCACTTAGATTTACAAAAATTTCCCTTCTAAATGTACGAGTCACATTTCTTTAACAAAAATTGAATAGCATTTTGATTTCAAATATTAACTCGATGTTTATTTAAAAACAATGTTTAACATCTCATTCCATCATATTAGAGAATGGGATGGAAAATCAGTTAAATAAATAAAACATACTTAGGTTGAATATCATAACCTATAATATGTTGTCTGAGTAGTAAGAGGCAACCTACCCTAAAATGGCCACAATAAAATAAAATAAAAAGTGTGAGAAACCTTTAGTTTTTATAAATCATCATTGCCTCGAATATCATATATTTTTCTTTGGAATTATATATAATGAGGCACAATATATTCAAAAGTCATGAAATAATGATAAAAAATTATATGCTAGTTTGAGCAAATTACATTGGACGAGATCTATAATTATCAATATAAGCAATTCGTGTTTGAAATGGGAAAAGATCTTCTTTAATTCCTAGTAAATAAAAAGAATATATAGATATATATTTGCAACAAACCTTAACATTCATCTCACTACCATATTACAGGCAAACAAAAGTCACAAATAGATTAAGGAAGTTCCAAGTAAAATTTCAAAGAAATAGTAGCGCATCCATGATAAGTCCTAAAAAATAGGCACACCAAAATTAAAATTAAAAAGAGCTAGAGCAAAAAGTAAGTCCTATTAGCTTATGGTCAAGGGTGAGGTAAATTTTAAAAAAATTGACAATGAAAAATGAGAATCGAGAATCAAATATATATATATATATATATATATATATATATATATAAAAGAGTTCATGCAACATAATGGATAAAAAGTTGAAAACATTGCAGGATTGTCTAGAAGTAATCCTAAATCTTTTGAACCTTTTACATGTATTTTAGGCTAACGAATTCCTTTTTTTCATAAACATGCATCTTAGCCTACATTAAATGCATTTACAAGACCTTTCTAATCAAAATGAGAGTTATCAAGATTGAGAAGTTATGACCTAAAAAAACAAGAAATTTCCTTCAAATTGGTTATGGTTTTATTGACATTCTATATATTATTATTCATGATTCTAAAGCTTTTTTAAAACTTTTGAGGCAAGTAGATTTTTGGCAAACCCTATGCTTAAACTTCTTTTTTCTAAGCCAACATCAGATTGAAACCATTTCGAAGAGCATTTCAACGTCGTTTGTCTAGAAAAAGACCACCCTATCATATAGGCCACTGTTTTGTTTGCATAAAATGCCTAAACATCGGACAATGAAAAAAGATATGATCTGTAATTTTTTACTTAGAAATACAAAATTAATATTTTGTTAATCATGATTTTTGGTATCATGGATTTTGTATCCATTAATTTATTGAAATATTTTATAGCCTAGAACAAGTAATATATTCTTATATACCAATTTATTTGTTCAAGGTCTTTATGTCATCGTGTTATGTATATGTTTGATACCATTAGATGAAGGTTGTTCTTGTGTGATTAAGAGTAGAGATTATTGTCTATGAAGAGCTTAAATTAAGAACTCAGTAGGAATCTATCTTTCATTTAGCTTACAAATATTGTTGTTGTCTTTTAGCGTTGATATTTATTTTTATTTTTTTACGAAGGCTTTTTATTACTTCAGGTTGGTGGTTTCTTGGTAGCCTTGTTTAGACAAAGAAAAAAAACACCTATGAAATGTTCTTCAAAATGCCAATGAAATATTTCATTAATATTTTTCAATGCCAATAGAATTATCTATGAAATAGAAAACCCTGGCAAGCACGTTTTCAAAATTGATATCACCTATTCTGTTAGCATTTTCTAATTTTATAGTAGTGCATTAAAATTACTAAGGGAATGAGAAGGATAAGTGAAAGTGTTTTCACTAAATTTCATAGTCATACTAGCGTTATATGTATCTAACAAATAAAATCAAATTCCTAAATTCAATTACATTTTATATCATTGATGCAAATAAATATTATTAAGGTAATGATAACAACATAAAAAAACTTACAATGAGCACTTTCGCTCTTGTATCAATAAACCTTTTCTCATTCCCTCATATCCATTGGATCAGAAGCTCCTTCTAAACTTGTATGGTTCCACAAATTATTGAAACAATGCCCAATTATTCTATGTGACATGTCTCGATTTATATCTTTTCCACCTCTCAAAGACATTAGAGATGGTTTTCCTAATTGTTTGTTTATTTACATCATACCACAAATCATACAACCTATAACAAAAAATTATAAGAAAAGATAAAGGAAATAAAAGAACATGAGTTTATGAATAATATAAATTTAGTTGATTTAAACTAACCTAATTGGTTTTTCCACATTCTCATGACAAACACCTCATTTCTCTCATCCCACCAAAACTTTTCTTTAATTAATTTCATATATTAATTAGTTTTCAAAAAATTTAAAACTAGTAACTTAAAATAGAGATTTTTTTAATTATCTAACCTTAAACTTTCTCCACTAAAAATCTACCATATTTATCTATTCAAGATGCTCATAAAGGTAACTCCATTGAAATAATGGTTCTTCAAACAACCACTTCATCATAGAGGTGATTGAACGTGCAACTTTACTATTGGTGAACCTGAAAATAATTTCATTAATCTCATTTTCAAGTGGAGGTTACCCTTGTATTTTACAATAATTTTGCATGAAACAGGCTCTATCGAATAAGAGATGCCCACTTTGTTGTCCTTATTGGTTGAGTCTTGATCGGTAACTTATATATTAAGTGGTGCCTCTTCATAATCATCACCTAGATTCATGATACCATTACCGAGACTACTACTTGATGAAGTAGTAATGCTTTTGTTGGACTTGGACTTGTTTATTCATGAATAAATGGTACCTAGGAGAAAACAATAACACAATGACAATGCATTCTTATGACATTTAAGTTCAGATAGTCACCACATTAAAGTTGAATGCTCTACTTTAATGATTCCATTTCTGAATATTCATTACCACTTTAATAAAGCTTTTTCCCTTACACACTTGTATTAATAAAAGATATCAATTAGGTGAAACACAAATATGAGCAAAACCTTTAACAAGTTATTTATAAGTCAATAATACATTACCCATATGTAATAAAAGGAAAATGGATTCAAAATTCAAAAGGAAGTCATATTTGTGAGACAATAATATGGTAAATTTTAAGAATATCATTATTTAATAAAAAGAATAATCAAGATACTATTTTTCAAAACTCCACTATTGACATTGCAATTGCTTCAACTCTTATTATTTATTAAAACATGTATTGCCTTAAATTGGCTAAAATTGTCAAATATCTAACCTAAACCACTTAGTTAAAATTACTTTGAAATTTTCATTACCAATAGAAACCATTCTAGAACATCCATTAAACACCATTGACAAAACCTTAAATTTCATCTAACTCTCCTAATCATATTGAAAAATGCCTACAATTAGAGCATTACCAACACTTTATCTTAAACTCACGATCATACTTGTATCTTAAAACCCATAAATGCATGTTATATCTTATGATCATCAACATTAACATAATTCAAGTTATATCTTATGCATCGACCTTTCCTTAAAACTTTATATATATATATATATATATATATATATATATATATATATATATATATATCATTAAACCTATGATTTCAATTCCACAATGCCATCAAAATTATCAATATTACCTCAAATATTACTCCAAACCCCCCATCTTGTTTACAATAATGCTTGGAAAGGCACCACATCGTTTAACCTCTACTATTTCTTCCCAAAGCTCACAAGAAAACCATACCATCATTTCATAGAAGAATGAATTCATTAAAACAATTGTCAAACCTAACCTTTGAAAAATAAAATCATATGAATAAGAAATCCATAACTACACATTATCAAATTCAATTTAATTAAAGTTCTATTTCACTATGAACCCAATCAAATCATCAACAAAACAAATCCTCCACTAAACCAAGTAAAAAAAATATTGCACATTTAAAACAATAACAAAATTTCAAAAATAATATTTCTCTATTACCAACATTCAAAAATCAATAAAACCCATAAAAACTCAAATAACATAAATCAAATGGAAAATAAATCACCCCAAAATCATGTAAAAACCCTAACCCTAACTTAGAATTTAACAATGTCGAACCCTAAGTTTATTAAATATAGAAAAAAAAGAAATCATACATGAGATGAGTAAAAAAGAGGTAGTCTCAATGCCAGATTTGTGAGTGAGGAAGTATGGTTGTTAGATTTAATTAGGGTAGGAAGGGCTCCTATTACTATTGTTTTAGTCAATAAGAAGTAGAAGAAACGAGGGAGAGGTGAGGAATTCAGGTTTTAATTCATTTTAAAATTACTGATGAAATTTTTATTGGCAATTTTACACATTAGCCATGCTGATAGAATTGTCAACATAATATTTTTATTATTTTTTATTCCATCATCTTTTTCATCAAAAATTACTGATGAAAACATTCCATCACAATTTTTATCGATAAATCATGAAAAAATATTTTTTATCAACATTTTGTTAATGTTCTCTAATTTTCCAGTAGTGTTTAAATTTTAATGTGATTATCAATTAGTGTATACTAGTATATTGGCTCGCGCTCTGCAGTGGGTCAAAATCAATTTTTTTCAAAATGTAAGAAAAAATATTAAGTGTATAGAGAATGTTTTAAGCACCTTGGGTCTGCTAGTCATGCCAGACTTGAGAGCCTTGAGTCTGGCATCCATACCATACCTAAGCGCTTTAGGTCTGAGAGCCATGCCAGACCCAAGAGACTTAGGTCTAGAACCAATGTAAGACCTAAGTGATTTGGGTCTGACAACCATGCAAAACCTAAACAACTTTGGTCTGGCAAGTCGCTTGGGTGTGGCAGTCTTGGGTTTGGCAGTCATACCTGACCCAAACGACTTGAGTCTGGCAGCCATTCCATTAGGCCTGGGAGGGGTCTGGCTTTAGGTCAGGCAGCCATACTGGACCCAAGCGACTTGGGTCTGGCATGACAACCATGAAGACCCAAGCGCCTTAGGTTTGGTGGTCATGCTAGACTCAAGCGCCTTGGATCTGGCAGACTTGCTACACCTAAGCGTCTTGGGTCTGGCAAGGGTTTGACAGTCATGCATGACCTCAAAAGACTTGGGTTTTGTAGGGGTTTGGCAGCCATGTAGGACTCATGAGCTTTGGATATGACGGTCATGCTTGACCCAAACGTATTGGATCTGGCAGTCATGTCAAACCAAAGTGGTGGTCATGCTGGACCCAAACGCCTTGTGTCTGGCGGCCATGTCGAATCCAAGCAACTTGGGTTTTGAAGGGGTTTGGCAGTCATGCCGGACCCAAGAACCTTGGGTCTGGCAGCCATGCTGGACCCAAGCGCCTTGGGTCTGGCGGCGGCCATTATCGACCCAAGCGACTTGGGTCTAGTGGCCATACCAGAACAAAGCGGTATCCATACCAAACTGTTGTGATGTAGCGGTCGCACAAATTAATTACCCTAGCTTAAAACACAATACACAAGATAGTATAAAGCAAGCAAGGGGTCGATCCCACGAGGAAGCTTCAAATCAGATTTTTATGCTAGATGATATGCAATTTGGAGGGGTTTGGACGTTATCTAGGCTAAAGTAAAAGAAAACAGAAAACTATCAAGCGAAATTAAATAAAATCAGAAAATGATCAAGAGAACAAACATTGGTCACAAGTAAACGTCCACTTACAGAAATCAAAACTGATCATGGAAACGAGACATCAATTTATATTTTGAATATATATCTCTTCTTAACATTGGTTACTTAACGGATCCGCCGTATAACTAACCATAACCATCAAACAACCACAGTGTCCACACTAGTAATTTAATTCAATGGCAGCCTTAAGAACTAGATAAGTTGATTAATCAAGAAAACATAAATGTCTGCAGTCTATGTTTGATTTGATTGAATGTTCTCCCTAAGATTAATAATGTAGATCCACCACAATTATTAAACTTAGTTGCTTCACAAGTTCATATACCACAACTCCGGTTTTGATATCAAACTTAGCAATAGATTGTCTACAATAATAAATTAGAGTCCACTCTAGCAATTAAAATAAACAATCATAGGAAAAATAAGAATAGGATAACATTCATATTCATCATATAAACTGAAAATAAAAGGTAAAATAAATCCCACAGTTCTTGAAATCCGAAGGTTTCCGTGTCCTTGCAATCAAGAAAAAGAGTTTAGCCTTGCATGTTTGTTGAACAACTAATCAAAAAGAATGAGGAATGCATGATTTCGGGTTTCTTAGAGGAAAGGGATGTTTTTCTCTTATTGGTTGGCTGCCTCCCTTCTCTTCGCTCATTCTTTTTATATCCTAGAAAACCCTAGTCTCTATTTTACAAAATAGTCCTCCCTTAAGTAGACAGTTTATATTTAAATACTTCAATAACTATTTTTCTAAAAACGGAGAAATAAACTTTCTTGAAATCTTCAAGCTTTGACTTAGAGGAGCTAAATTGCTGAAATAAAAACTTGCATGTCAGTTTAGATGCTTCGGAACGTAATTTGAACTCGTTTCTTCACGAAACCTGTTTGCTGGCAGAATTCAGTTGTCATCTTTGAAAACTCTCATCTCCCTCATATGACATCTTTTTTGGCTGAAATTGGGAGCTTTGATAGGTCTTTGAGTCAGGAATCCAACGAAATTGATTTTGCATCAATTGGACTTCTCTAACTCTAGATATTCAAGTCGGAATGGTCGAAGGTCAACACTGGCAGATTGCAAGATTTGACTTTGAAGGCTGCGATTTTCATGCTCTTCCTTATTTTATTTTCTTGTCTTGGATGTTCAGAAAGGTATGGATGTTAGCTTTTTAATGGCACTGTAATCACTTCATTTCAACCTCCAGAGCTCACGTTGTACACAAAACATCGACTGAAGGTCAAATTTGTCAATTACCTCCAATTTACTCATTTTTGCATCTTTCATCTAAAAGTGCCTTCAAAACATAAATCAAATAATATCAAGACATTTTATATATAAAACATACGCAAAACACTAGTTAAATATGGGTAAAACTATCGAATAATATGGTTGCATCACAGACCAAAGCGGTGGCCATGCTAGACCCAAGCATCTTGGGTCTGGCAGTCATGCTGGACCTAAGCGCATTGAGTCTGGTAA
>Ga0307515_10014622_pt1 | contig 14528 bp, 2 predicted proteins | sample 17_EM_MG_FD_194513 | JGI IMG/M metagenome (GOLD analysis project Ga0307515, IMG submission 194513) | Populus trichocarpa ectomycorrhiza microbial communities from riparian zone in the Pacific Northwest, United States - 17_EM | ecosystem: Host-associated > Plants > Roots > Unclassified | place... | reverse complement strand
ATTTAAGGGGGATAGATAGTTGGGTTATGTTACACTATAGGCGTTTTGCATACGTTATTTTCCTAAAATAACGTCTATAGCCCCTAAAAAGGAGCAGGGTAAATAAAAACCCGTTATTAAAGAGCCAAATCCAGCTCTTTAGCATAAACTAGGAAATCTTACTATTATTCTAGGTTTTTATATAGATTAGGCCCTTAAACTACAAAAACAGGATCCTAATAGGGAACTTGCTATCTATTTTCTTAAGTAAGCAAAGCTTAGTTACGGGGATAATATTAATAGACTTATATCTTAGGTTACGTAAGTGCTAAAGTTAATAAAGCATTTTTATAGAGAACGACAGCTTCCTTAGTTTACCTCTAAGGCAAAGTTACTTAGCGATTGTTGCTGTGGCCGACCTTTTAAGGATAACTATATTAAGGATCAGTCCTCCTTATTTATTCCATTAATCTTCTTTACAAACTATATTTAAGGCACTAAAATAACTTTATTTTATATTAAGCGTAACTTATATTATAGCTTTCTTAAAAGTAGCACCTAATAGGTAAGGCGTTGGATATTAAAATCTGAATACTTATTAATAATTTAAAGTTCAATTTCCCGGAAACGTTAACTTCTTTCTATAGGTATACTAACGCCAACTATATCTTTAGAGCTCCTCTAGCTATATTATAAAGAGACTTATTAGCCTAAAAGGTAGAATAGCTTAAGGATATTAAGCGTTAGTTATATACTAAGATTAAAAGCCTAAAAGGAGAGTTATAGGAAGAGAGAGATTCTAAGGGAGATATAAGAAGATAGTATAAATAGGACTTAACTATAGAGAGAGATAAGAATTGGCAGCTATAAAACAAGGTTAGAGATCTTAAAAGACTCTATTAAGACGCAGTATAAGATATCTAATAAGAAAAGGCTAAATTAGGGAAAGCGGAGATAAAAATCCAAAATTAGCAAATTCGGATTAGTGAACTTAAAAATTCTAACAATATTAATGATTTTATAAGTCATCACTCTAATAAAGATATTGGTGCGCTAAACCTATAAGAGACCATTTTCCTACTAGAGAAAAAAATAGAGTTAATAATAAGATATAAAGAAGCTTTAAACACAGAATTAGCGAAGCAAAGGCAATTAATAGAGGGATACATTAAGCAGACCGTATTCTTTAAAGCAGAAAATTCTAAGCTATAGGTCTAGCTAGCAACTTAGAAAACAAAAAAAGATGAATTAACCTCTAAGCTTTAAAAAAACAAAGTAAGTATCTAAACTATTATTTAATCCCAGGATACAGAAGTTTAAGTTAATTTATTAACTATATAGGACCATGCTAAAGATAAATATATTACTTAATTAAGGAATATATAAGCCCAGCTAGAGGCTAAAATAAATTAACTTAGAGCAAGTTTTAAAGTAGAAAATGGCGGACTATAAGCCTAACTTATAGCCTAAAAAAGAGAGAAAAATAAACTAATATCTAAGCTTTAAATAAGAAGAGCATAAATACAGGATTTTAGTATCTAAACTATTATTTAATCCCCAAATAGAGAAGTTTAGACTAATTTAATAACTATATAGGACCGTACTAAAGATAAATAGATTACTTAATTAATAAATAGGCTAGCCTAGCTGCAGACTAAAGTATAGCAACTTCGTAACCAAACGGTTTAACTACTAAATCTTAACCTTAAGGCGGAGGTAAGTGCCGATAAAGCAAAAATATTATAATATAAAATCGTTAACCTTAAATCTAAACTTAAGAAAACCTAAGCCTAGTTAAAGAGCAGAGAACTTATAGGCTCCTAGTAGGCCTAAATAATTAATGACCTTATATACCAGATAGAAGAACTTTAGGCTACTATATATTAGGAAACTCTTAAAGCTGTAGGCCGCGCTCTAGAAGCATAAGCTAGTTAGGAAAAAACCTAGCAATATTATACCGTTACCAAAGAGACTAATAATAATAATATTATATGTAAATCTAGTTTGCTATAGAGAGAGAGCGCTACTACCCAGCTTATAGATATTAGAGAGATTAGGTAGATAAAATCTAAGGGCAGTAAGTATATCTTAGTTTTCTTAATTTAACTCATTTATAGTTTTAGGTGCTATTAAATAGACGTTCTAAAAGACAAGGAATATATAGCTAAATTTATACAATAGTGTATAGAATGCGCAGGAGATATATATACTAGCCACTTTAATATTCTTTAGCTAGTTATACCTAAGACCTAAACCACAAATCTTAAGGATCTCTGCCTTAAGAATGGTGGTTACTATTTTAGGAAATCGGTAAATATAGGGACGTTTGCAAACAGTGTCACCAAAATAGTAAAAAAATGTCGCTTGGCGCTTGTAAGAAATATAAATAAGGATGTAAAGGAGGTCATTAATAAGTGGGACCGTCGCCTAATTGCACGTAGGAAATAACGGAAGCTAATATTCCTAAATTAGGAGCTTAAGCCTATACTAAGACAGATAGAGTAAGAATTAGGCCTAAAGAACTTAGTAAAGGACTTAGATTTCTGGGTTAGCAAGGCGTTCCCTATAGTATCTACTACTGCTAGTAATAAAAGCGCTATTTAGAAAAGCTAGACTAATATTAATATTAATAAAAGGTAGAATAAGGCTTAAAAAGATAGGGCTATAATTAAAACTAAAAAGCTATAAGGGTTGCTACTACCGCCACTGCCGCTATTACCTAAGGGCAATTTTATATATAATACTTTAGGAAATACTTTAGGACTATTAATAGAGCTTAATAACCCAAATAGTAATATTAGTATTGGTAGAAACTAGAACAAAGGACGGCTGCAGTTACTTAATACTAAAGACGACAATGAATTATAAATAGGAAAAAAAATATAAAATAGCATTAAAATAAAAGACTATAGAGCATAAAAGCAGATTGCTAACCTAGTAATAATAATTAGATTGTCTAAAATAAAATAAAAGAGCCGCCTAGTCCTTAGCCATCCCTAAGATAATGCGGAATTCTAATACTAAAATATTATAACAGTTACCCGAAACCTAATGGTCCTTTACTAGTCACGAATATCTAATCTTAAATTATAACAGTTTAACTTTAACAAATTAGCACAATATAAATGTACTAAAGACCCTACTTAATTATATATAACTATCTATTATTTAAAATAAAAACTACTAGGTATAAGAGCTGGGTTTAAAGGTTAGAGGTAGTGGTGTTATCTAAAGCGAGTTAAATAACCAGGTTTTATTCAATCTATTATTTATATACCATATTAGTAATGCGGACTTAGCGTAAACCCTATTTTAACGGCTAGGAGAGCGACTACTATACTGCGCGTTTTTAATAAATCTGCTAGTAGGATATAACCTAGTAGAGAAAGACCCGTTTAAGTTAAGTGGACTTGCCCTTTATTATATAGCTATGCCTTAAGCTGCCCTAGCTATTTAAGCCTAGGTTATATTCTAAGGTTAGTTTTAACCAGCTACAGCAGTGTAAGGCCTCTTTTTAACTCTATGGCTTAACTATCTGGTACTAGATTAAAGGGCGTAGATAAATAGTAGCTAATTAGATATATTTTGGAATTACTTATCCTTTTCTCTAATAGGCGTAAGATAGGGGAAGTCTTTATTATTATTATTATCTTCTAAGAAGTCTTTATCTAGTTCCTGGTTAGGATCCTAGTTATCTCTTATAATGTTATTACCCCTATTATAAGAACTAATAGGAAAGCTATTAAGGGGTTAGTTAAATATATTCTTAGTAAACCCAAAAGTCTATATACCTCTACTAAGCCTATTAAAGCCAATATAACTACCGTTAAAGCTTAGATTAAAGGAGGTTTGGGTTTATAACGTTATTATTACTAAGTAGGCTGCTATCGGATCTTTAGTAAGAAGCCCTCCAGCTTTTTAAAACTCGTTAACAGTTTAGTAGTTAGCTAGGTAGTAGTTCTGTAGATTACAGCGTTACTATATACTTTAGTTAGCAAGATATATTCTAGCAAAAACTTAAAGGAAACTAACTATCTCTTTTATAGATTTAGGCCAGTTCTTGTTAGGGTAGGAACGGAAAATATACTTAACTCTATTTCTTTTAATAATAAGGGCAAGTTTAGTATTAGGGACTTTTTTTACAAGCTTATAACATTTCCTATTAATTCCTTCTTTACGGCGTTTAAAAAAAATTTGTACTGTAGATATTATAACAGGAATAGCTAAGGGTAAAGAGGAAAAAATACATAAAGCTTAAATCTTGGTAGTGGTTAAATGTTAATAAGTTAATATAAAGTTAGCGGATAAGCTTATAAGAAGAATAGTAGACATTTATATACTACTAAATTTAGATTTTACTACTAATACTAAGCTTTTTAAGACTATATATTCTAGTCTTGTGGATCTAGCTATAGAGTTAGGGGATGTGTTATAGCTTACGCGCGTAAGGACTAGTTAAAGGGTCTATGGAAAGTGTCCTATAGTTAATCGTTCCTTTATAGAAGTTAATAAACACTAGTTTTATAGCTTTCGAACTTTTACTCCAATTAGCTGCGGCACTTAGTCGGGATTTTAATTATACTCTCGCTGCCTATTAGCTTATGCTAACTATTAGATATAAGCTCTTAATACGCACACCACGAATTTACCTGTCTAAAGGCTTACGCACGCTAGTAATACTTTCCCGCTTAGCTACGCCTTATTCTCCCCCAATACTAATAAAAAGGAAGTAAGATAATAGACGTCCGTTAGATGCACCTAAGTAGCGTACTTTAAATATGGCCCCCTTATTTACACGCGTTAGAAGGAATTAACGCTAAGGCTTTAGTGGTAAACTAATAAGCGGCTAGTTAGAAGGTATATATGCTAAGAAAAAAAGGCGAAGCCGGATGCTAAGTAAGTTAAGTATTGGATTTTAAGGATTAGGGATTAGTAATCTTAGATACTAGATTTAAGATTAATTATAAAATCGTAAATCGCCGATTTGTAAACTTTACCTTCCCTAAAAACGGTTTCTAGATTTTAAAATCCGTCTTTATATGTTTTAAAACCATCTACGTAGGCTAAATTACGTAAGTAAAGTATATATCTAGGTACTGGTATATAACGTATATCTTGCTTAGGAAATTCAGCATTATAAAACACTATGTAAATAATTACAATCTTCCTTATCTCCCTTAAAGCCGCATTTGGAGTATTTACTCTATAGAAGCTCTTATAGCTAATTAATGCACCTACCCGTAAGTTAATCTTCTCTTTTCTTTACAAAAGACTTAATTATACGTTAGTTATTAAGCGCTAAAAAGGAAGCTCTAATATAATAATAATAATAATAAATTCAATTTACCGCCCGTCCCGGTCCCCCTAGTGGGTCCACGCAGGCTAATATCTTCTATAGGAAAAACTCTATCTTAGAGAAAACCCAGTCGCGGGCCGTGCTAGAGAGACGACAGCGTTCCGATATTGGGGCGCCGGCGGCTCGCCTTCTACCTAGCACTAAGTCTGCATATTAAGCCAACTGACCGCGCTTCGCGGATAATCTTATACTGCCCCTTCTTTCCTTATCCTTCTTTCCTTATCCTTTTTGCTAGTTCTTTTACCAGTCCTTTTACTAGTCCTTTTGCCAGTCCTTTTGCTAGTCCTTTTACCAATCCTCTAGGCTTTAAAAGGGCTGGTATCTACTTATGTCCTCTGCATCTATTTCCTTTATAGCCCGGAACTGGGTTAGGGTACCTAACTATACTAGCCATTTTGCAGCCGCTTGGGCACTTCTTTTGTTGCTTAGGACGTCTTAAAGACGTTTAGAAGTATATTATGCTATAAAGTCTGCCCTTTGGTATTGTGGACACTAAAATAGTACATAGTATACTATCTGCCTTATCTAGCCACATTTACACCGCGGGAGAATCTCTAGTACTCTAACGGATGTAAGCTATGCATTAAACCCTATTACTTCTATATAAAGAAGAAATAGTGCTATAGCCTCTGCTTTTGTTAAGCCTTTATATAGCGGGATTATGGGTTTCCCCCACGGGGTCCTCCACGTAGTTTCTGTGCGATCTTTAGCCTTCGCTTGCTACCGTTGGCGCTATTCTAGGTCCGCCCATTTCGCGATAAGGGTGGTTACTCGCCAGCGGTACTAGTAACCTCCTATGCGGTGGCGGCGCTCCATCTACGCTCTGCTAGCGTTCCGCTGGCTACGCCTGCGGGGGTTCATTACAGCTCTCCGCTCTGTATAGTCCTTCTAGTATGCGAGGAAGCCCTGTATCTCGTTCTCACGATCCCTTATGCGGTCTCTGAGCGCTTCTAAAGGTACTAGTGGCCGTCTTGCTTTTTGCCTACGCTTTACTAATGTTTTCTAGATACCATTAAGTGCCTCTGCTGTTTCCTTTTCTACCCTATTAGGAGCCGTCTTGGCGGCTCTTTGGAGGGCTATTGTGTCAATATAGAGCTGGATTAGGGGAATGGCCGCTTCCTTCTCTATTACAGCTATTAGTGTTCACCGGTATACTCCTGTGACCCTACGGAGACATTTATTCTGGACCTTCTATAGCAGTTTAAGTAGGCTTTTCGCTGGCGTTCCGCCGTTGTCCCGCACTCCCTATACTTGGGCGCCATATAGTATCGCTGGTCGGACGGTGGCCGTGTATAGGAGGCGCGAGCGGCGCATTAATGGGCCCTATATAGACATCGTGATCCTTGATATTGCTTTAAAGGCTACTAAGCTCTTGCTTGCCGCCTTCTTAATTTATTCTTTTTACTGGAGCTTAGGGTCCACCTAAATCCCTAGGATTCGCATGCTGGTTTTCTAGGGAGCTATCTCGCAGCCGGCGATGCGCACGGTGGATGCAAGGTCTACAGTGGCGTGGCGCCGTCGCCTTGTGAAGTGTATAAGTTGGTACTTTTTAGGGGCGAACGTCGCGCCGTGTCGGTTAGCCCATATAGTATAGTAGTTGTGAGCGGCCTCTAATTGTCTACAGTTCTCTGCTGCGGAGTCTCCCTAGGTAATAAGGTTCGTGTTGTCTATAAAGCTAAACCCTAGCGTGCCGCTGTTAGGGCTTTGAAATTTCTCTAATAGGTCTAATATAAAGAAGAGGAATAGAATTGGCGATAAGGGAGACCCCTGGGGGATGCCTGTTTGTGTCTAGATCTAGTTGCTCTTATATTCTATAAACTTAATGCGGGTCTTACATGCTGTTAGGAAGCTTTATATAAAGTTTGTGAGCCACTTTAGAAAGCCTTTTCTTTTTAGGATATAGAGGAGCCTTTCGTGGGAAATATTATTAAACGCCCCTGCTAAGTCTAAGCTTAGCATTAATACCACGTACCCGCGGCGCGTTCGCCACGCTGTCTATACGCAGGAGCTAAGCAGTCCTACTGCTGATAGTGTTAATCGCTTGCGTTTTACTCCCATCTAGTTTTAGGGGAGTAACCTATGCTCTTCCGCTGCCTCTGATATAATATTGGCTATATACTTCTCTAGGACTTTTGCTAGCGTATTTTTAAGGGCAATTGGTCTATAGCTGCCTAGGAGAAAATAGTCTTTCTTTCCTTCTTTGCGTAAGACCACTGTTATGGATTCTTTAAGGCTTTCCGGTATTGTTCCGTTAGTAAAGCAGTGATTGGCTGCTTCTGCTAGGTCTTTTATAATAACTAGGGCAACTATTTTAAGGACCTTATTTGGTATACCGTCTAGCCCTAAGGCTTTACCATTTGGAAGGCTCCTGATTAGCTTACTGATTTCTTCTATTGAGATAGTAGGGCTAATATTGAGTGCCCTTTGTTCTATTGTTGCCTCTGGCTTAATATTGCTAAGATCTGCTGTTCCAGTCTTAGGAAAGAATTTAGTTGCAAGGATGTCTGCTTTTATGATGTTGTTATTTGTTAAGGGGTCCTTAATAGACCTCCTGAGGTTTAGTAGATGGGGGTCCGCCTTTGCTATACTTGCTTTTCTGCTCCATTTTGATAGGATCTAAAGTCCTTTATTATAGGGCTTTAATTAGTTCTTAGTAAGTTTATAAATAAAGCATCTCTAGTTATTATAACTAACTCTCCTAGTTTCTTTCTGGAGTTGGTTACTTAGTGCTTAATATCTTTGAAAGTCCTGGGGGTTATTATAGTCCTAGTACTGTTATTGCGCCTAGCGGGCGCTAGCGTGGAGCTGTGTGGCCTGTGGTAACTATTCTTAGCGGGCCTACTGGCTAGGCTGTGCTTGTGGGTAGTGCTCTTTAAGTGCTTATTTAATCCCTTCCTGAAGGGCTTAAAAGGGGTTTTTAGATGTGGTTTAGTTGAGCTCCTAGGTACTTTGGAGGAAGCCCTATAGATCTAGCTTTTTAAGGGCGAGGCGCTGGCGTTCCGCTGGCGGACAGCCGGTGTTATTAATTTGGATGCGGATAGGTATGTGGTCTCTTATAAGGGCCTATTCCTTAACTGTACCACAGAAGTTGACTTTTCTATATAGATCTGGAGATATAAACGTGAGGTTAATTACGCTCTCCTGTTGCCCTCTTTTCTATATAGGCTCTCCTTTTGGTGTGGCGAGTATAAATCCTCTAGTATTGGTTTCGGCTAGGAGGCGTTTCGCCTGCTCTTCACTGGCTATATGCTTTCCGCCCTATATCGGGTGATAGGCGTTAAAGTCGCCTAGGAGTATGACTTCTCCCTTAGCCTCCTTAATAGCCGTTTTGACCTTAGGCTATGTCCTAATCTAAGGGCCACCTTCGCGCGGGTTATAGACGTTAATAATTATAATCTCTAGCCCCTCTAGGCGCACCCAAAGGGCTGCGGTAAAGGGGCCGTACTGTCTACGTTTCTAATGCGCGGCTTTAATATTCCGGCTGATTATAAAGCAGACTTTTATTGTGGGGAGAGCGTTATATGTGAGTGTGAATCCCCTAGGACAGTATATTAATTTAGTGTATCTATTATATGCTGGTTCTTGGACTGCAAGGACCTGGTAGTCCGCCGGCGTAACGCTGTTAAAGAAGGGGCGATATGCCCCTTAGTTTGCATTTCCGCAGTTGTACTGAATAATTGTATACCTACTTATTTTAGGTGGGTATGGGCTCATCTATATCTGTATCCTGTTCCTCTTTAGTTTCGCTAGTAATTGTTATTGCTCTGTTGGCACGAAACTGGAGCCTTAATTATAATCTGTCTCTGCTTGCTTTATTAATAAAGGATAGTTTGCCTAGTCCCCGTTTAAGTGGTTGTTCTTAGGTTCCTAATATTTCCCATCCTCTTTTCTTATTAGTAATAATTATGAAGTTTCCTAGTATTGGGGGTTGGTGTATTGTTTCTGCGGCTTCTTATATATAGAGCGACTGCGTTAAGAGGGCCATCCTTTTTGTTTAGATACCCTTAAGGTAGCTTTAAAAGGACCTATACTCCTTTCTTTGCTATGCTTTATGGGCTTTACCGTAATTAACGCAGGATACCCTCTCCTTAGGGCAATCTGTGGTGTTATATGGTCCTGTACATTGTCCGCATTTTATTTGCTTTCCGCATGCGCTTTGGGTGTGTCCCTATTAATTACAGCGGTAGCACTGTTTTATAACTAGGCTATTCTTAAATAGCCTAGTCTTAAAAAGCTGGGATTTAATAACTATTCCGCTTTTTATAATCTTTTGCTGGATTGCTTGGGTTAGGACACTAATTATAAGTGTTCCTCTGGTTTTTTCCGGTTCTCTTTAGGCGCTGCTAGGGTTTACCTAGCGTTTCGCCTGCGCTTTAGGGTCGTGTAGCCATTGGATTTAACTAATGGCTATACCCGGCGCGAGGCGCTTTATAGCTTTATAGATGGATTGAATTAGTTCCAAATTATCTGCGTTCCTTCTACTGTTAATTGGGGTTTTAAGTGGGACCCCGGGTACTTCTAGGAGGTAGTCTTTTCTTAGTATCTTAAGTCCTAGTACGTCTGGTCCGTTTAGGATTTAATCTTTAGTTGTCTAGGAGGGGATATAGATATCTACGTCCCCGCTATTAAGGGTGCGTATGGCGTAAGCGCTTAGTATTATTCTCTAAATAAACTTAAGGAGCTCCCCTAGTTTATAGCCCTGGGGCTCCTTAAGCCGGACGCATACGGTTGCTCTCTGTGGTGCCGCGACTGCGTTTACCATACGGGCTGCCTGCGCAGCGACGGCTGCTTAGGTCTGGGCCTGTACTAGGGGGACTCCCAGGCCTGGGGGTCCCCCTTTATTCGTTTAAATTTTCTTAATGCTAGCTTCAATCCGGTTAAGCTAGGCCTTAGTTTCCTTTTCTTAAGGGGTTAGGCGCGTTAAAAGCGCTTTAATGTGTTATATTGCCTCTTGGACAGAGGCGAGTATCTAGTGCCGTAGGGTTTCTTCCTCCTCTTTTATGAGATTATCTTTGATTTATTTAAGTGTTTCCTTTAGTTTTTGCCATTGCTGGTTAGGCTAGCTGTTGTCTTTTTCGCGTTGTTGCCCGCCTAGTTTATAGTTCTGTTCCCTTGCGTCGCGACCGTCGCGACCGTCGCGACCCCGGCGGGAAGCCTGCGCCCCTCCGTCGTCCCCTATGCTTTGCGGATGGGGCGACGTGGTTTTATGGGGTTTCTTAGTGCAGGGAATAGGATTCCGATATCGGATTGCTTTATTGGGTGGTTTTTAGGCTGGTTTTGCTGCTGTTGCGGCTGGAAGCTCTAATATAAGCGTACTTATAGCAATTCTTATTCTTCTTTATATTATAGCGAACATTATTATTTATACTTTTAGAATTTTAGGCCGCGCTAAGTTAGCAAAATGTTATAGCTCTCTTTTTGTTATTAATATAGTCCCGCTATATCTTAGTAGCAGAACCAGTCTAATTGGTAATAAAGTCCTTTATCTAAATCTGAGCTAATACGGCCTGCTTTACCGCTAGGTAGGCCGCGTTTGCGTAATTTAAGGTCTTATATATAGTTTTACTAACTTCTTAGTAGTTCCCAGTTCTGCTTAGGAAATATTAGTTTGTTACTCTATACTATACTTACTCTTATATTAAAAGAATACTAGCTTATTTTAGTTATTACATTACTTAATAAACTGTCCGTATTATATCTCCGGCGCTATATATATAAAGTATTCTTTAAATTACACTTAGTCTCCGCGATTACGCTTATAGGTATACTATAGGTTTATATTAGGTTAAGGAAAACTCTACTAGTAATTTATCTCTCTATTAGCTCTACGTTATAGCTTATTTATTATATAATCTAGCTTATCCGTTTATACTTTTAAAACTATAGGTCCGGTCTAGCTAATAAAGTTATTATAAAAAGTTTTCTATATTAGTTAGACTCTATACAGGCTATATAGGTGTTAATTATTCTTAAAAAACCGTAGAAAGTCACACCTAGGGAATACGTATATCTTACATTGCTAGGCATTACTTGCCACTCTAGTGGATTTTTTTAAGCTTATTTATACTTAATTATATAGTATTCGCAAGACTCTATTACCCTCTTAATATAAAGGTATAAATTTTTTAGTAATGTATTAATAATAACGCCAAGCCAGTTATCTGTAATTATTAATAGCCCGTATAGTTAAATGCAGAGTTTAGATAAATTTAATAAAGTTCTTTTCGTTATAAGTAAAGTTAGAATCGCCGCTTATTTACTCTTAGCTAAGCACCTCCTTAAAGCTTATAAAGATTATAGCGCTCGCGTACGCAGACTTTTATTAGTATAGTTTTTAGAGATATTAGGTAAAACTTTAATACCTTACCTAAGTTACTTCTAACCTTCCTTAATAGATTAAGAGGCCTAGGCTAGCCAATTCCTACGTCTCTTACTTAAGATAGATAGCTAGGGGATTTTTACTATTACTCTCTTTATTCCGAACGTAACGCAAGGGTTAACGGCTAACCTTTAGATAATATTGCCGCTAGCGCGTAATCGCTTATTTAGGACGGATAGATTGTTAGATCTACCCTAGTACGTTAAAAATAAATGGTTAGTAGAGGCTGGTAATATAGCAATCTCTAGTAAGTATGCCTATTTATAGGGGTTTCTCCTTTACTAACATTACTATAGTTTATAGGACTCCCACTTTTAAAAGCGCAGTAAGGAAGGCGGTGCGCTTATGCTAGTAAGGCATATATATTTTTAATACTAAATTCTAGCTAAAAGAGACGGCTGCGAGTAAATTAGTAATAATAAGATATTTCTAAGAAACGGTAGGCTAGATAAGACTAAAACGTATTATATATATAGGAAATAATTAAATTACCTAATAGTAACTAGAAATACTTAGCAATTATTTAGAAACTATTAAAGTACTATAGGAGAAAGTTCTGTTCCTAAACTATTTAGGCCTAAGTCTACCACACGCTATATACTTAGGGGTGAATTCTACTTCTCTTTCGTTTTTAAAGATTCGCCGTTAATCTCCTTTTACCTACTTTTATTAATGGCGTTTCGTATAATTAATCTAAGTCTCTTTTATATTTTACTCTTATCTACTAAAGCCACAAGTGTTTTTCTGTTATTATTCTTAAGCGTCTCTCTAAGCTCTTAGAACCTTATAATATACCTAATAAACTTACTAAGATTCCTTTTATAATAAGATTAAAGTTTACTAAATATTAGGTTAGTTATAGGCTCTTTAATAGGCTTCTAGTATAAAACTACTACTTTACCTATAATATAAACCAAGCAATACCTTAAATTCTTATTTCTCTTTGTGGCTCTAATACTCGTCAGCCTAGGCTTCCACTCTACCCAGTATTTAAGTGTACCGTTTTCGGTTACGCCTTTTAAATTTTAGTTTGGTCTTCTTAGGAATCTAGTAAGCTATTTATCTTTACTTTTATAATCTAAGCTATTATTAAAAACATCTATAAAGTAGGCCTTATCGTTACCTACTTAGCTATTAGTGTAATTAAAAGATCTATAATTATCTAGCTATCTTACTAGGAGGTATTAGAGAAACGTTCTTAACACTAGCGACTATGTTCGCGGGGTTAGACGAGCCTATTATTAGGTAAAAAGATTAATAATCTAAACTTAATATATAGGGCTGGCCTTACTATAGCTTTCCGTATAGTCTATTCCCAAGATATATATATCCTTATACTCTTAGGTATTATAGGGATATAAAATTTCTATTCCGGATATTTAGGTAGGTAAAGATAATATTCCCACCTATTTAGAATTAAATGGCTGTAAGTGGTCCTTAACTAGAGAAAGCATAGCTAGCAAAAGCTTAGGGCCAGTATAAAAGAATTAAAAATTATAAGTGCTATAGAGCAAAAAAAAACTGCGCGATAGCGCCCTTTATACCCTTATAGGACTAACGTTAGAAGTATAGTTCTAATCTAAAAATATTAAACTACGTAAGCTGCTTCGCCGCAATACTAAGTTACATTAACAGTTATAGGATAATCTCTTTACCGCCTATAGCTTCTAGGTATTTAGGAGGCTAATACCTCTACCAGCATCTAGTATCTAAGCCCCTTCTTATAATATTAAATAAATCCCCCGTTTAATTCCGGGCATAAAACTTAGCTTAGCCGGATTATTAACTTTAAATAATAATTAACTGTTAGGGCTATCCCTAAACACTAGTATACAGAAGCCCTTATCTAGTTCCAGATGGAGTAAGAACTATATTCCTAAACTTCTTCTTAGTTACGCCAGAGGTGGCTAAATACGCGGCAGCTTTATCTCCTAACTCCTTACTTATACTATATGCCTTAGAAACCGTAGCACAGCGCTTAAAAAGTAGTATTGCTTTCACCCACGTTATATAGATTTAGGCAGAAATATTAATCTTAGAGTAACTCACACAATTCCAGCTGATAAATTTATATAAACTTCTCTAGCTACTAAAGTATACGGTGTTTATATAAGCTTTATATTAATACTAACGAGAGCTAGAGCACTAAGACTACTTATAATCTAATAAGTAATAATAGCTAAGCACTGCTTATAAAGCTAGAGATTAGTGCGTTAGCTCTTCCGCACTAATATAATATATTTTAGTCAGGTATTTATATTTAGTAACAGCTTAGCTAATTATTACCCCTAGCAATGCCTCCTCTAACTTAAACAGCTACCGTTAGATTTAGTTTAGTAGCTTATACTTTTAGGTATAGAGCGCATACTAAGTAAGGAGTAATTATAGCTAACGGATATTATACGCCAGCTAAAAGGTAAAGGGGCCGCTAATATACTTCGCCTTATTTGGGTAATATTAATCTCCCTTTCTAAACTTAGTCTTAGCTTAGCTAAGCAGTGGAGGAAATATTATAAAGGTAGCATTCGCCTTACCTCCAAATATCCTTAAATTAAGCTACCTTTTCCCTAAATACCAAGCCTCGCTAAAATATAGTTCTTTTCTATACTTATTAAATAAGTCCTATTATATATATACCTCAGATAAACCTAAATTAGATTACTAATAATTCTTATAGGTCTGCAGGCCCGCGAAGCCCTACTGTACGCGTCCACGTCGCCGCGGGTGGAAACATCATCAGGAAACCTTACCTTTTGATGGCTAAGTGCAGAGGCGATGGTAGAGAGCCGCCGCAGCGCATGCAGCGCGCTGTCG
>Ga0307515_10014621_pt1 | contig 14528 bp, 5 predicted proteins | sample 17_EM_MG_FD_194513 | JGI IMG/M metagenome (GOLD analysis project Ga0307515, IMG submission 194513) | Populus trichocarpa ectomycorrhiza microbial communities from riparian zone in the Pacific Northwest, United States - 17_EM | ecosystem: Host-associated > Plants > Roots > Unclassified | place... | reverse complement strand
TTCAAAAGTTTCATTGCACATCAATTCCACCATTTGTCTATCTTTAGGTGTTAACCCTTCATAAAAATGTGAAACCAATCTCCATGTTTCAAAACCATGATGAGGACAAGTATTAAGCAAGTCTCGATACCTATCCCAACATTGGTAAAATGTTTCTCCTGGTTTTTGAGTGAAAGTGGTGATTTGTCTTTTGAAAGAGTTTGTTCTGTGAGATGGAAAAAACTTCTTTAAAAATTATTGTTGCATTTCATCCCAAGCACAAATGGATCCTGACCTAAGATTTTGTAGCCATGTTTTAGCTTTATCTTTTAATGAAAAAGGAAAAAGCTTTAATTTGATGATGTTCATTCTACAATTTAAGTCATTATAGGTGTTACAGATCTCCTCAAATTCTCTCAAATGCAAGTATGGATTTTCTAGTTCTAAGCCATGAAAAGAAGGTAAAAGTTGAATAATGCCTGGCTTAAAATTGAAGTGAGATGCATCAGGAGGGAAAACTATACATGAGGGTGCACTTGTTCTTGTAGGATTCATATGGTCTCTAGGTGTTCTAACTCGATTATTATCATTATTCTTATTATGAAGCGACTGGTTATCTTATTCGACCATATTTTTTCTGAAAATGATGAGGATACCCTACAAAGTCTACCACTTAATATGCATGACCAAACTCTCATTCACGTGTAGGAAGAGAATAAAATGGAAGAAGAAAACAAAAAAAAAGGAAACAAAAGTTAGATACAAGAAAAGTGAAAAGTGAAAATAAAATAAATATTATAATTTATATAGGAATTTACCTCTCCGACAACGGCGCTAAAAACTTGACACGACCAAATATTGATTTCTTCTCCAAGTGTAGGAGTGTCTAAGTAATAAATAACCCGGCAAGACCGGGGTCGAACCATAGGGAGGTTAACTGTATAAACTACAAATAACAAAATAGATAATAACACAAAAGGAGTTGAAGAGAGCTTTGAGATGTGATATTGATGTAAAGATTTAAACAAATATAAAACAATTGTCAAGGTTAGAGGATCCACTAATGATATTTCAAACAAGTATAGTATAAACTCTTTTTATTACTCAACTAGAAACCACACACAAAGGAGGTTCCAATCGGATTATAAATTGTTAACATGATTACATTAGTTATCTTATTCGAATATGCTAATACTTGTAAATGTTGTCAGGTATTCATGATGTTAATTTATGTTAACAACAAATCAAGATCCTTTCATAACACAGGTGTCGGTTATACCATTCATTTGGTTATGAAATGATCAAGTATTTGTTGTACCAAGGGTTATACAGCATAAATCTAGATTAACAATTTAACAAGCAAAGTATTAAGAGTGAATAAGATAACAAATACAAAACATGTTAGTATCAAACATTAAAGTCCATATGGAGTTTATATTATACTTATTCTTACACTATTAGTGTACCCTTTTCACCTTGACATGATAAACTTAGCTGAACATGATTAAGAAGAGAAGAAACATAAACAAACTAGATAAAAACATAGTTATGATGAAAAGCATAAAAAAGAGATTAATGAGACCAACACTTAAGCATTACAAAAATATAAAGAGAGAGCAAGAATATGATCTTGATCTGAAAACCAAGATGCTTAAATGCATGACAAATTCCTCCTTTTATAGGCCAAAATTCAAAACTATTGATTTGATGACTAATTGTTGAGTGGGTGGCCACCTCTTAACGGAACTATTGATTTGATGACTAATTGTTGAGTGGGTGGCCACCTCTTGACGGAACTATTGATTTGATGACTAATTGATGACTAATTGTTGAGTGGGTGGCCACCTCTTGACGAAACTATTGATTTGATGACTAATTGTTGAGTGGGTGGCCACCTCTTCACGGAACTATTGATTTGATGACTAATTGTTGAGTGGGTGGCCACCTCTTGACGGAACTATTGATTTGATGACTAATTGTTGATGACTTGGTAACACTCCTTATCTTCTTGTCTATAGAAAATGCATTGCTAACATTAGAATTTGAACAAATAGTCTTCATGAAAGTTCTGGGAAATTGTCTTAGCTTTCCAACAAAAAAAGAATCGGTGCATTTGGACTTCTAAAACTCGAGATATGGGCTGACCACTGAACAATATCTGGGCTGCAGGACAGATTCCGACTTCTCCGTTGTTGCTACCATTTAAACTCAAAAATGGCACTTTTAAATCTTAGACTCCTCATGAAAGTTTTAGGCCTATGTCTTAGCTTTCCATACATATAAACCAGACCTAAATCCAAGTTCTACAACTCCAGTTATGATCCAATAACAGAATGATGTTCAGTAGTTAAACTCTCCTTTCTAAACTTAGCCCATTCTTTGTCTTCTGAATTTCAGTAGTTAAACTCATCAATCAATTATTTGATTTATGTGATAAGCCTGCATTTAAAATAAATATTTACCATAAATTAAATGTGTCTTATATTATCAGATTTGTTATTATAAAACATGCTCTAGTTAAAGAGTTATTGATACTTCAAGTGCAAAATGATGATATAAAACCTTGATAAAAATGCACTTTTAAGTACTAATCACTTATTCATGTTCAAGAGAGGCTTGTTGGTGGAACCAAGACCATTACATAAGGATTGGGAGAAGAAGACTAGATTCGGTCAGTTTGACCTTTCGCTACTTTTTTTTTTTATCATAACTGGAGCTACAAGTCTAAGTTTGAGGTGATTTCAATGGGGCTACAAACTAGACTTCCATACCTTTCCAATGGTATATGGCACGCCTTTAAAATCTTTAAGACAAGAGAGAACCATCCCTTTAAAGTTAGGATTTGCTGCTGTTAGACAGAATACAAAAATAACCAAACTTGTCTTATTAAATCAGTTGGTTTATTAAACTTTCTTTATTTTATGAGAAAACACTTGTTTGAATTTCAGACTTGTTTATTTTATTTATTTTAATTAGTTTGGGCTAGTTTTAGCTTAGGTTGATTATTATTTTAATTGGGTTTATATATGACCCATTAGGGAAACTAGGGTTTTTAGCTTGGGGTATAAATACTCTTGAGAATAATTTTCAGCATACCTTTTTTGGCTAATAATATTATGATTTTTGCCAATCTTTGGTTGTTAATCTTAGTTCTTGATTAAACTCAACTTTTCAAAGAATTGACCAATCTTTGTTGTGAATTTATACTCTTTTTTTCTCATCTCCAAGTGTAGGCGTTGTGATTGGGTATTTATAGTCTTGTTGTCTTGGAGCAGGTCTTTCATTGTGATAAGCTCATCCTATTTTCAGCAAACTTGGATTAGATAGATCTTGGGTTCGTGAATTCCATTCAATTCTGCTAGGGTTCGCATCAGGGCTGGCTACCTAACTCCTTTTCTAAAAGATAGAAAAGAGGAAGCAAGCTATTTAAATCCTCCAATGTCTTTTGAGAACTCAAGATATAACTAAGAAAGCTATCATAAAGCATATATGGTGAATAATAAGTGGTGGTCCTAACACCCTAGTAGTAGTACTCATATAATTACAATGATAAATATAGGAGCCTTGAAAAATCACAAACGATGAGACAAAAGTGCCTATATAATGGAATAGGCAAAGATCATTTGAGCTCATCAAATGAGCATCCCTTTCCTAAAGATCAAGTCCACAAGTTAAAGTTCGTGAAAACTTGCTAGGGTGAAAACTTGCTACAAAGATTAAAGCTTTGAGAGATAGAGTCAATGAAGAAAAGGGACATATGTTTCTCAAGTTAAAATACATGCATATTAACCCCAAAACATTGTATATTGATCCTTGCAAGGAGTTCAAGGAAAAAATCCTTGACGGATCCAAATATTTTATAGCACAGAAAAACTATTAGAGGTATAATTCTTGTTAATACAAGGGTAAAGAAAGCCTAATTTTCAAATATGAGATCATGAGATATCTTTAAGGTTATGTGAATGCAACTTTAAAGCATATCATTTCAAGTGCGCTTTTAAGCCACTTAGTTTTAGACAACATCTTCGTAACATCACTTTTTGAGGATGCATTTGAGCCTCTCATCTTCTAAATAGTACACTGTTTAGCCCCTATCTATTTTAGATAGTGTTTTTGACACTATCATATTATGAGTACGTCTTTGAGCCTCTCACCTTCTAGATAATACATTGTTTAGCCCCTATCTATTTTAAATAATGTTTTTCACAGCATCGTCTTTTGAGTGCACCTCTAATCCCTTAACCTTCTAGATAGTGCGTTATTTATAAGCTATGTTGTGTTTTTTCAATGTTTGTGCCCCTCTTGCCACGTGGAAGTCCTCAACATCTTGTCCCATGATAGCCTTGTCTAGTTCAGTAAAATTTGACAGTGTTACACCTAATTTTGGATGGATGGTGAGAAGGCTATAAGCCACCAAATCAAGCATGGTTTGATCGTAGTTGAAGACTAACATCCCTAACAAGATCTACAACTTGGTTCGCTTTAATGACCTTCTATTTTCCATGATTAATATATGGAAGGTGCACCCCCAATCAACCATTTCCAGCCAAATTTCAGCTATCAAGTTCCTAACTTTTTTTAAAAGTTCCAAAAGTTTGTTAGATATCTAGGAAGAAGAAAAACAAAAGAAGAAGAAGAGAGCAGAGTGGTCCCCTAATAGATCAAAGGGAAAATTAGAAAGAATCCCCTATGATCTAGTTTTGAAAAACCATATTCAAACCCACAAATGGTTTTACAACCACCTGCCCTTTGAAAGCTATAAAAGGGATGTCTTTTGAAGCTTGAAAGAGGGACTGGAATGGTGAAAAAGACATAAAAAAAAGAAGAAACGTGTAGAGAAAATAAATCAAATATTAAAAAAAAAAAGAAAAAAGGAAAAAGATATTGTGAAGAAAGAGATCAAAAGCTGCTTGAAAATGGCTACTGGAATATGTTCAAATCAAACAAAAAAGGTAGAAACTAGTTGTAATCATCTCTTGAAGGTATATTACTCAACTTGATGGAGGGGTAAAACTCATTGAGAATACCCCTCACCTCTTTATTTTAAGCTTTAATTAATTCATTCAAGTGTTTTTCATGATGTTTTTGAATTGAATCGACCATGTTTTAAGTTGTAATATGATTGTTTATTCTTATTGTTAATCTGGTTTTTTATAATGTTTAATAAATGATTAATGATATGCTTTTGATATTCAAATACTTGTTCTTGATGCATGGAAAGCATATGTTATGATTTGATGATTACATGCAAAAATGGGATATATAGCAAGCAATGTTTGGCCATTATGGTGTTTTTATTCAGTTTTGGAAGTTCATATAGGTCATTTTGATGTTGTTTTTTATGCTAAATGAGCTTTTGGATTGATGAAAACAGTATATATGCATGTTTGTAGGTTGATAGTAGATTTTAGGCTTTAAATCCTCTGCATTTTAAGGTTTACATATTTATTGTTGTTTCTGAAAGCTTAAACATGTGCACATAAATGTATGTGACTTGTATGAATAGGCCTTAGGCCTTTATTCTAGGTTTTGGTGCATTTTCTAGATCTTAGCAAATTCTGGGCTTCTGGGTTTCACATTCATCCAAAGAAGATTGTTTTGGGTCCATGATTTCCATCTCGTTTCGATCAATTGTTGGTTATTTCACTTGTGTACAAGGTTGTTGATCATTAATCTAGGATCTTAAAGGCTTAAAAACACTCAAATCTTAGCATTCAATCTTTGGTTCTTGATTTGTATTTTTTATAAAATCAAATAATTAAGATGATTGGTTGTTTGTTGTGATGATTCAGCCTCAAATCTTACTTGAACGATGATTTTACATGTCCTTATGTCTTTGATTTTGCAAAATATGGTCTGAAATAGAATTTGCGTTTCTGGGTTTATGTTGAAAGTTCTTTGTGTTCTTGACAAATTTTGAGTTTTGATCCGTTTCAATTTGAAATTTATGAAAAAATATGTTTTTGCCTCGTTTGATCGATTTCCATCAATTTGGGGCCTTGTTTGGCTCGTCCAAATTTTGCAAGAAAAAATATCCATTTTTCTTCCCTTACAACATGTTTGGCAAACACGTTTGTAGCCTTGATTATGCATTTTTCTCCTTTGTATTTCTGACCCATTGCCAAACAAACTCCAAATGATTTTCAAAAATTCTAAAAAATTCAAGGATCATGTTAAAATTATTTATGGGTCTGTCGCATGTTTCTCAACCATTTCGTTTAATACTTGGACTATGAACTTACACCATAAGATACTAATCAAGTATTAAATATATCTATTTTTCTTTAAAATTTCAGAAAAAATACAAAAATATATTTCTATTTGTGTGCATATGATTAAATTCTAAAAATTTTCATGTATATTTTATAATTAAATAAAAATTGTATTTTTATCATTCTTTAAAAAATTAATAGGTATCGTAACAAGTTTATAATTATGTATTAGGACTTGACAAAATTTCTTTTAAGGTTAAAAACCATGTGTTAGGTCTACGTCGATGTCTAAAACCAAGAAACTCATTGACCTAACTATTACAACTCAAGTTTATATTGGTTTAAACTCTTTTCTTTCTTATCTTTATCAAGCCATAAACTAAAGAACATGAAATTTATTTTTTGATATAACCCATTCCAATGATATATGTAATCTTTACATTCGATAGACAGAAAATAAAACAAATGCCTCAAGTATGATGTTCTTATTCCATACTTTTACAAATCATAAAGAGTAAGTAAACAACCTAAAAGAAATATTGAAGAAACAACATAAAATCAAACATTATAAAGTAACAAGGCAGTATAGTCCTATTTCAACTCTAGTCATTCTTTTAGATTTCTTACAAAAACATAAAAGGAATCATTTCAAAGAAACGATGCTCTTGCCTAACGATCAATTAAGTCAAAGACATTAAGAAAGAAAAAAATTGAATATACTTGAAAAACACCTTCAATGGTTGCTGAGACAAAACTCATGGGCACACCACTGATTTTTTTCTGTCAACTTTGTCAAAACCTCTTCCAAACCTTTTCAACTAACTTTAAGAGCTCCTTCATTTGGTAAGGTTGTTATTGTTGTTGTTGTTGTTGTTGTTGTTGTTATTGTTATTGTTGTTGCAACAAGAATCTCTGTTATTATTCTATACCTTTCCTTTCCTTAGTGATGTTATTGTCACTGCAAAGAGAAGGAGTGTATATTGTTATCTTATCAACTTGTTTATTTTTTTTGTTTTCTTCTCTTATGTCTCTTCATTTCTATCCCTTTTATTTTCTCTTGTCTTTTTATGTATCTTCTCTCATTTTAGTTTATCAATGGCCTCTCTCTTTGATTTTCTTTTCTTTTCCTTTACTCCCTTTATGTTTCTTCTCTTTTCCCTTTCTCTTTTTTTTTCTTTGTTTTAGCTTGTCCTCTCCCCTTAAACTGTAAACCCCGGAAAAAAATAAAGGTTGCTTAGATTGCAAACTAACTAAATGAGAAATAAAAGTGAAGAAATTCATGCATATGGTTAAATAAAAACGGGAATTCGGAAATTTTTGGATATAAGTTTCTAGATGAAATATTTTGAGACATTATAAATCAACCCGAAAATGTTGAGAGTTGGATTAAATTAAAGAAAATAAACTAAACTAAAAGTTGTGGGGTGAAATTATAAGAAATGAAAAGAGGTATAACTTAATTATAAAAAGAAAAAAGAAGGATGTGGGCACCTAAATGCAAATAAGAAAAATTATAAAGCATAAATACTCCTATTCTCACCAAAAACTTAAAGCAATCGTAAGGAAAGAAAGAGGAAGTTTTTGTATCCATTCTTGCAAAATCAAGAGAGAAACACCAAAATTTCAAGAACCCATCAAAGATTAAGGGTTTATAGATGGAATAAATAGTTGTGGGCAAATGATTAACAAGAAAATTGAACGAGAAGAGAAGATGGAGGGCCGACTGTCATTAGATAAGAAATGAGGGAGTTGAAAATCTTCAACTAGTTAAGGATCAAAACCTTAATTCGTACCGGGTAAGGTGTTCTAAACATGATCTTATAAGTCATTTCAAATTCGATAATGAATTGATGTCTTCTTGTGAATTATAGATTAGGATTCTTAGACTTGAATTGGGGGAAAAATATTTGTTGTTAAAATTAAGTTAATTAATGTGTGGTATGATTGGGGACGTGAATCCATGATAATTTACCCAGAAAATGTAGTTGTGAAAGTTATGTGTGAAGGGAAGGGGGGTGACAATTCTGGATAGACTCGTCTCCTGACTTTCGGTAAGATTTTGGATAGGAGGATAAGGGAATTAGAACCAGGTTTCTCATAGAAATTGTAGTTTTGGATGTTAGCTAACTAAGGAAATTGGTCTTGCTCAATTTAGAGCTGTAGAACTCCAGTTATGGGTTATTAACCGAGACTGGGTCATGACAGACCCTGTAGGGCAGTAAGTCTGATTTGTTGATGAGCAATTATAACTGTCTTAGGGGCCGAACTGAGTTCTCCTTCCTTTAGAGAACTTGTAGCCTCGTGTATTAGCTTTCCAATACGATCGACCTCGCTTGAAAGGGAGTTCTATAACTTTAGATATAGTTAAAACTCTGAGGAGAGGTCGAACAGTAACAGTTCAATATCTAGACAGTAACAGTTGGACAGTAACAGTTCAATGCCAAGACAGTAACAGTTCAATATCTAGACAGTAAAAGTTCAAGACAGTAACATTTCAATGCCTAGACAGTAATAGTTGGACAGTAACAGTTTAATGTCTAGATAGTAACAGTTCAATATCTAGACAGTAACAGTCCAAATGTTTGTTGATGAGCGATTTTGACTATCGTAGAGGCAGAATTGGGTTCTCCTTCCTTTAGAGAACTTGTAGCCTTGTGTCTTAGCTTTCCAATGAGACTAATCTCACTGGAAATGGAGTTTTATAACTCCAGATATAGTTAAAAATATGAGGAGAGGTCAGACAGTAATAGTTCAAAAAAATAACAGTAACAGTCCAAATGTTTGTTGAGGAGCGATTTTGACTGTCTTAGAAGCAGAACTGGATTCTTCTTCCTGCAGAGAACTTATAGCCTCGTGTCTTAGCTTTCCAACGCGACCAACCTCGCTGGAAACAAAGTTCTATAACTCTAGATATAGTTAAAAATCTGAGGAGAGGTCAGACAGTAACGGTTCAAAAACAAGACAGTAACAGTTGGACAGTAACAGTTCAAATGTTTGTTGAGAAGCGATTTTGACTATCTTAGAGGCAGAACTAGGTTCGCCTTCCTTCAAAAAACTTGTAGCCTCGTGTCTTAGCTTTCCAACGAGACTAATCTCGCTTGAAACGAAGTTCTATAACTCTAGATATAGTTAAAAATCTGAAAAGAGGTTAGACAGTAACGGTTTAAAAACAAGACAGTAACAGTCCAAATGTTTGTTGATGAGCGATTTTGACTATTTTAGAGGTAAAACTGGGTTCTCCTTCCTTCAGAGAACTTGTAGCCTCGTGTCTTAGCTTTCCAACGCGACCAACCTCACTTGAAACAAAGTTCTATAACTCTAGATATAGTTAAAAATCTGAGGAGAGGTCGGACAGTAACGGTTCAAAAACAAGACAGTAACAGTTGAACAGTAACAATCCAAATGTTTGTTGAGGAGTGATTTTGAATATCTTAGAGGTAGAACTGGGTTCTCCTTCCTTCATAGAACTTGTAGCCTCGTGTCTTAGCTTTCCAACGCGACCGACCTCTCTTGAAACAGAGTTCTATAATTCTAGATATAGTTAAAAATCTGAGGAGAGGTCAGACAGTAACGATTCAAAAACAAGATAGTAATAGTCCAAATATTTGTTGAGGATCGATTTTGATTGTCTTAGAGGCAGAACTGGGTTCTCCTTCCTTAGAGAACTTGTAGCCTCGTGTCTTAGCTTTCCAACGCGACCAACCTCGCTTGAAACGGAGTTCTATAACTCTAGATATAGTTAAAAATCTGAGGAGAGGTCAGACAGTAACAGTTCGAGGTTTAAACAGTAACAATTTAAATATAAAAAAAAGAATGATAACCATGGTTGGACAACGAATGATGATTTAAATAGATAAAATGAGAGAACATAAAATATAAATAAAGGATTAATTGAAAGAAATATATGTATTGGTTGTTAATATGGTTAGTATGAAATATATCCTTGAATAAGGATCACTTATAAGATTATGTTGTGATTATCAGGAGGGACCACAAGCGTTGTGCAGCGGTAGCAACAGGGGAGCACCAGTAGAGCTTCTACTGTAGGTAGGTGATCCGCATCTATACTTTCTAGTTAAATTCTATGATTTAATATATTATTGATGTGAGATGTGAATTACCGAACGTTGGATATTAGGAGAAAGGAGGAAAGTTTGTGTAATGATGTCGATATTTTGGATAGTATTCTGAATGTATGTGTATTCAAGGTGAACAGTTATTGTGTGAATTGCCAAGTGATGAAATTATCATTGACAAAGGAAATATGAGAAGTGTGATTTGGGGCGTGAACTAGCATACATTTAGTGTATGTTAGGATCCCGAGTAAGGGGATCGCGCATACATTTAGTGTATGTTAGGATCCCAAGTAAGGGGATCACCATGTATTGTCTACCATGTATTGACTAGCATACATTTAGTGTATGTTAGGATCCCGGGTAAGGGGATCACCATGTATTGACTAGCATACATTTAGTGTATATTAGGATCCCGGGTAAGGGATCACCTTGCATCGACTCCTACGGGGTGATGATGATAACAGTGAAATTGGTATCAGTAATGTGTTAAGCGGAAATAATCATGGATGGTCTTATGAGATCTTGAATGGAGGTTGATAATGGAAGAGGAATTGGTTTTTAGTAGTTGAAGGAGAAAGAGTTTCCAATGAAAACCAAAAGGGAGAAGTGAATAAAATATGAATGCATGTTTGCCTTTTTAAAATTGCTGGATATTTGGTTTTTAGTAGTTGAAGGAGAAAGAGTTTCCAACGAAAACCAAAAGGAAGAAGTGAATAAAATATGAATGCATGTTTGCCTTTTTAAAATTGCTGGATATTTGTATTGCTTTATTTTTGAATATTCATATTTCAATAATATGTATTTTGTTTTCAGGATCATCGCATGCACGACAAGAGTAGATTCTAACTTAGGTTCACTTTTTGTAATTTAGGTCTTAGGGAGTATACCCTTGTATTTGGTAATATTACAACTTTTATATAACTCAATTTGTATAATTGATGTTTAAACTTGAATAGATGAATTTAATTATGTAGTTTGTATAACCATGTTCCATGTATGTATGTTTATATCTTTATCAATCCATAATGATAATTGTTGTACAATGCATATCATAAACATTGTGGTTGATATGAATGATGATGTTTGTGGGATTGAGACCCAGGATGATTGGGTTGAATAGAGTTAGGAGATGTGGTATATTAGAAGTGTAAACAGGTCGTATGTTGATAACTTGGGATCTCCCGGTATAGGGGAGACTCCGTCGAAATTTTGGTAGACTTTAATACAAACACCATGAATAGATATAGAAAAAAAAATTTAATCACTCTGTTTATCAGTTAACATGAGATCATTGCTTTATCCCGGATATGGGGATGTTACATAAGCTATATCCTTTTTTGTAGACCTCAATAAAGGACTTAGAACTCCTTTCCTTTGCAATATCATGCCCTTGATTCTTTAACAACAATCTTGGTCATCGAGCTCTTTATGTACTTCATATGAGCCAACTATTTCAATCATATAAATGCAGTAAGATTCAAGGCTTCAAAAGGGTGTCTTTGTGGTTTGGTTGTAGCTTCTTTTATAGACAAATATGAGTGATTTTGGCTTCAACTTGTAGCTATAAATAAGGTGTAATGACTATGGTTTTGTAGTAACTGAATGTATAAAGTTATAGCAAGAAAAATGGTAGGGGAGAGAGGCATCCTTTTATGGTTTTGTACAACGATTATATGTGCTATAAGGGTGTACTTTTGGTATGTTTCTATAGCAAGATAAAAGGAAGTAGGGGTTGTGTCCTTTCGAAAGAATGTGTAGTAAAACAAATGATGTAAGGATATATATTTTTGGCATGTTTGTACAAGTTTTGCAATGAGAAAAATGGGATGAAAAGGATACATTTTGGTTGATTTTTTTAACACTAACAACGGGTATAAAAGGCTATGATTTTTTGGTAGATTTTATATGAAAGACTTAAAAAGACTAATAAAGGGGAGAATTAGGGCTTTATAAAAAAATTCTAGCACTTTAAAAATCAACCTTTACTTACTTCAAGATTGCAAAAATATACAAACACTATTTAAGAACATTTTTATCTCTTCAGATTTGATAACAACAATAATACATAATTAATTAATTCACAAGTAAATTGAGATTGAGAGGCAAACACACTAGTTTTTATAATGATTCAGACAATTACTTACTCCACTTCTTGAACTTTCATTCAAGTGTTCACTATCACACACAATGTTCTTAATTGGTGAGACCAAACCGATTACACAATCTTTTTCTAGGCTTAAGATTAAACCCAATTCTTTTATAGGCCAAGGGTCAAACCTACTACACAATCTTTTTTCAGGTTCAAGATTAAACGCAATCCTCGTACATGCTTAAGATCAAACTCAATTCTTTTACAGGTTTAGAAGCAAACCTATCACCTAACTTACAGGCTAAAGATTAGAAAACCTTACACATAATCTTTTTCAAGGATTAAGATTGAAATCTCCTTTTGGCTCACACCCAAAGGATAAAGCTAAGTGGTTCAAGTGCCACTTACACTTTCACAGATAATATTTATCTCACAAGAGATATTCAATCCTTACACAAGAGAATATTACAAAGATTAAGCTCAAGTCTTTATAGAGATGTAATCTAACTCAAGGAAATGAAAAATTTATTTGATGTAATATAAAATTTAAAGCTTTAAGAGAATGAAATGAGCAATAAAAGCTTTTAGAAAATTAAAGCATCAAGTATGTAAGATTGTAAAAGAGTAGGAGTGTGGGAGAGATTTTACATGAAAACAAATTGGGTATTTATAGGAAAAATCTCAATCTAACCATTACACACACTTGAAGAAAGGAATAAGAATTTTTTTCTCCTCAAAGTGTTTTTCTTCTTATTAGAAATGACTAGAACACATATTTTAAGAGAAAAATAGTTGTTACAAACAACTTCTATAAAACACTCTTCTCCTAAAATTAAAAGTTTGCTACTTTAGTTAAGAGTAGATAAAAGTCTAAGAACACATGTGATTAATTTTTCTAGAAACAAATAGATAATAGACAATGCTCTTCATTTAAATGAAAATACTAAAGTACATGATGAAATGATTTTCCATAGGTATTGATCACTACATAAGTTTTGGCAATAAAAATAAGTTGAATAATGAATTTCTACAATATAAAAGTATTTGTGGATGATATTCATTTTATGATGCAAGATTAATTTTCATAAAGACTTGACTACATTAAAATTAAGCTTAGGCATCTTTAAGTCTAGTTTGCATCCGAGTCTAAAACTCAATTTGATATAGAAAAAAATCATGCAACAACAATACCTTGACATACACATATAATGCATTTAATATGTTGTTATCATCAAAAACAAATAAATAATAGGTGCACAATGACCTTTGTGCTAACAATACAAAGTTTGCAGCATGAAAAATGACTTGAAAGGGTTCCCTTTTCTGGCTTGATTTTAAAGCATTAACAAAGGGTGCAAGGGGCTGTATTTTTATGGCAGAATTTATAAAGATTGCAACATAGTAAATGGATTGAAAGGGTGTAAATCCTAGTTGAAACTTTTCTAGAAAATAAAAATTTATAAATGGTTAAGAACAAATTGAAATAAATGAATGGGCTTGTACAAGTAAACATACTTATTAAGAGGTGAAACTGAAAGTCTAGTAAATTAACCAGGACTAAATTGTAACAAAAAAGGGGGTAATTTTAAAACTACATAAAGCAAATGATTAAAGTGTGAAAAGGAAAGGTTTAGCCTTTCTCTTAAAAGAGGGCTGACAGTGTGAAGAGAAGAAAAACTCCATCTTTTTCACCCATAATAGACACTCCCTCACCATTTCTATTGCATGTCAAACCTTTTCCCTAAAGAGAGAATAAAATGAAAGGATTAGTTTGAAACCTTGAGATAAGACCTTGAAATAACATCACGAAATAAAGAGAAAAACCTTGTAGGGTGGATTTAGAGGAAGAATAAAAGAAGTAGAAGAGATAGAAAGGATAAGCTATAGAAGGAACATCAAAGAGAACAAAAAAAGAAAGTTAGAAGAATATTAATCATCTTCAAGGCATTTTTTGTAAGTAAACTTAAGAAATTTTAGATTTTCTCAATTAGGGTTCTTGAAACAATTTGGAGGAAATAGAAAAATTACATGATTATGTCAAATAAAAAGTTAAAAACCTTGGAAAATGACCTTAATATTCAGAAATAGTGAAGAAATGGAAGTGAACATACGACCCATATATTCAACCAAGAAAACACATGGGTGAAGGGAAAGATTGTTCCTAAATGTTTG
>Ga0307515_10014620_pt1 | contig 14529 bp, 9 predicted proteins | sample 17_EM_MG_FD_194513 | JGI IMG/M metagenome (GOLD analysis project Ga0307515, IMG submission 194513) | Populus trichocarpa ectomycorrhiza microbial communities from riparian zone in the Pacific Northwest, United States - 17_EM | ecosystem: Host-associated > Plants > Roots > Unclassified | place... | reverse complement strand
ATCAATTTCAATATCACCACGGCACCAACCTAAAAAAGTCAAAGTCAACCAAACTAAAAAGAAGAAATCCATCTACCATTATCTCTTCCCGTGTTTTGCTCTCAAACCACCGTTATCAAAGAACTAAAAAACAAAGCATATTCATTTTATATACAAGTAAAATATTATGGACCCCAATACTTTTTTTTCTTTGAAGTTTTTTTCTTTACTTTTTTTTCCTGGTTTTGCTCTTGAATATTTCATTATTTTTCATTTAAGCTTGAGAAATTATTTTGATTAGCTTACTTTGAGATGACGATAACATGCCCTGGTATTATTATTATTTTGCTTGATTTTGTAAAAAATAAGGTTTTTTTCCTTGAAAAAAAATTAAAAATGAACGGACCTAATTTGATATTATTTGTAAAACAAGTTTTTTTTTTCATTGTTTGCCCCTTTTATTTTGTGCTCTCTCCCTCTAGGATTGGGGTTTGATTGTGATCACTTTAGCATTTGCAATTCTCTTTTGAGCATGAAACTGAGCTTGAAACTTATTTTTTCTATTTCGAGAAAGAAAAAATAAATTATTAAAAAAAAAAGAGTAAATAGTTGACCAAAGTCCGGCAACAAGATTTTATCAGGTGCTTTTCTATCATTTATTTTGTCGGAAAAATTAAATTGAGTTGAACTATATTTTTTTTCAACTTGATTTTGTGTTTTTAACTAGTTTATTTTGTGTTTTTAACTAGTTTTAAGGTGTTTAAGTTGAGACATTAATTTTGTGAGCTTTAACGGTATGTTTTATATGTTTTTAGATTAAAATAGATTGAAAATTCATTTTTCTAGCCAAAAAGTCATCGATCTTGGTTTTCTAATCACCTATTTGGTGGTGGGATTCTAGGTTTTTAGACAATACATCGAATACCACAACATTTTAACGGGACAGGTGCACTACTCCACCCATGCTCGACCGCATCACTTGTGTTTTTTAAAAATCTTTTTCCAAAATTTAGATGTAATTTTATTAAAAACTAATTGTTTAATCAAAATATATACAAAGCTTAACAGGTTACAAGCTTAAGTTATTAATTCACGATTAGGAGGTTCGGTAAGGTTTGCTTGGTTTTTTTATATTTTTTTTATATTTTTTTTCTAGTTTCATTGTCTGTTTTTTTATTTCCTTTAACTTTCAAAAGGTATTTTTTCTGATTTTTTAAGAGGAATACAGGTTGCCTTGAATTTTATTTTTTTTATTTTATCATTGCTAGATGCACCTCTTTTTTAAAAAGAAATTTTTTTATTAAATTAAATTAATTTATTTCACAACTCAGTATTAAATTGACCTAGTATTGTCTTGATTTTATTTTTTTTGCTCTTAAATTGTTGGATCTTGCTCTTTAGCCTAGGTGTAAAATTTAAAGATTTACAGCTTTGAGAGATTAACTTTGGTTTATTTTAATTTACTTAGTTTTTTTTTTTTTTTTAAGTTTCAACATCAAATTGTTTTCTTACATTTTTTCCACTTCTTATGGGATTTTATTTTTGCCTTGAAAAAAACACGTGTTGCTTATAGCGTTTATTTTTTTTACTTTGTTCAATTCATTTTCTACTATTATTTTTGCTTTTAAATTAAACGTGAACATCAAATGTTTTTCATGCACCGTTTCAATTTCTTTTGAAACTCGTGTGGCCCAAAGTCTTGGGTTCTCAACTCTCAAGGTCACGAGTGAATCTATTGGTTCAAGCATGGTTTTAAAATAGTATATTTTGATATTGATTTTTTTAATTTTTTTTAAAAATTCGGTACTCATTCTTTTAAATTTTATTTTTATTTCGGATTTTTTTATGAATTTATGACCTTAAAAATTTAAAATCTTATCTTTTAATTTAATATTTGATGATATTTAAGGTTTTGGTCCTCAATTTTCATTGATTTTTTTTAATTTTATTTTTTATCATTTTAATTTTTAAAAATTGATAGTCTTTAATTTTTTCAATTATTTTTCTATAATTTCGAGTCGGTAATGTTTTTTTTAAAACACATCTATAACACTTAAGCATCATTTTCTATGCTTAAAAAAAAAAATGGCTTGGCCTACGGGTAAGCTTTCTGTTATTTTCTAGACGCACATGTACTTGTATATAATATTAATACTTATATATTTTCTTAAGTCTGGATAAGTTTGTATTAAATTTGATGAATTTATATTTTATTTATTATCTGACATACAGGGATTTTGGATATCCGATCCAAAACAAATAAATTTTATAAAGACTCAACTATTTAATTCGGCTCAGATGAGCATTTATCGAATTTGAGACAAGTTATTATTTATAAATAAATCAAGGTTTTTGAAATTTTCTAAGAGGTTCAGTATTTAGAGAGAGAGAGAGAGAGAGTATCCGTAAGGTGAATGATGGCCCGTCAATATATTACATATTTTTTTCATAATAAAAGAAGTAATCAACTCATTTAAATAAATAAATTTATAATAAACTAAAAACGAACTGTAATTACATCCCAGTCCTTCTATCTTTTTTTATTTTTATATATATACCAATTCCTATTTCCTGGGACCACTATTTATCCAAGTGTATTTTCCCTTCGATCTGTCCACGTGTGATGCTCCTCTCCAAGGAAAAGTAGCAGGAGTAGTACAAAAACGAAAGTAAGGGAGGTGGTAGTACGTTTTGATGACATGTTATTATTTTTTTATTATAGCAAAACTCAGAGTCTCAGACAATGGCAGAGTCAAAACGCTAGTTTTATTCATAAGTTGAGTCAGCCACGGAACGCAGCATGCCAAAACACCCCAAACACCCAAACACAGCCAGGCAGGAAATTTCATCCCATACAAAACAATGCTTCTTCGACTTCTCTTGCTACTATCGGTTCTTGGCTCGTCCTGGATCGGATGGGTCAATTCACATCAGGAATCAGGTGAGTGGAGCTGCGAGTCCGACGAAGAGATCAGAATAGAAGCCGAGTTCAAGCCTGGATTCATCACCCTCGATGGCCACGCCGATGATTGGAAAGACATTGATGGCTTGGACTCCTCACTGCTTCCTGCTCTCGACCCCGATGACGATAAAAAATACACAGGAGGAAAAATGACCGTCAAGGTAAGGATTTTTTGTTCGAAAATTAGTATCACGCTTTAATAAATCAGCTGTTAATAAATCACAGTGAATTTCGCAGGCCTTGCATGATGGTAACGATGTGTTTTTCTTGTTGCAAGTTGATGGGAACTATGCTTATACAAAAGGGTAATTTTTGGATTGATTTGTTGCATTATTTATCTATTGGATATGGAATTAATTTTTCTGGTTGCTTTAGTGCTGATTTTTTTTTATTATCTTTATTCACATCAAATTCTTGTCTCTACTTTCCTTTTGTTACCTTTTATATAATCTTTTTTTTCCTGCTGGGTTTCTTCCGTTTCGGGAATGGTTAAGAGAGTGCATGTTTTGGTTAACTCAAATTGCTGATGCTTTGACTTCTCAATTTTGAAGGCTTTTTTCTCCTTTTTTCTCCCCTTTTCGTTGGATTGAATTGGATTTTTATGCTGCAGTGATAACAAGAAATGCCCATCAGTTGCTCTCATGTTTCCGATTGGCGATGAAGCAACCTATCACAATGTAAGTTACTTCACTGATTATCTGGCATGCTGTCACGTTGTTAGCTCATCATGTTCGTTGTGGTTTCTCAATCAGAGAGTGAAAATTGAGGATTGCTCGTATCTTTTTAGATGGGTGGCTGCAAGGAGGGAACTGGTACTTGCAATAGGAAGACTTGCAAAGGTCATGAAGTTGATATTATGCACTTCTCAATTGGAAATGCTATCCCAGGAAGACTCTATGGTGGGAATCCATTAGACAACGGAGAAGGAAATGGAGGTGACAGGTGCTGCCATATTAACTTCTTCACTATCAAAACCATGGGATGACATGTTTTGTTGGTGATATTTGCATAATTTGGTTATTTTTATTTTTAATTCTTTATTCTCTCTTCTGAACAGGTTTGGTCATTTGGTTGATCTCTATTCTTGGAATCCACACTGTAGATACCTTGATGGCACTGGTCCTTCAGGTACTTCTTGAATTAACTATTCAGTTTTAATTGTTAATCGGGTGAAAAAGGTATGTTTGCATGATATGAAAATGATGGAACTGACTTTAAAGGGAAAAAAAGGAAAGTGGGATGAAGCACTAACCAAAGTGATTAGAAGGAGCACAATCAAGGTGGCTTAGAATTCATTACATGCTCTTCCAAAATCAAAGCTTTCTTTTTATGAAGCTGTCCATTTCATGCTTTGTTGATAATAACACTCACCTTAAGACCTTTTCAAAGATCTCGATATGTTAAGTCTTCATCCTCAGTGCTAACTATTCTCCAAGGACATCCACTGATGTATGCATCTTAAATACTTGTCTTCCATTATGCACTGGAATGCTCTCCATCCTATCCTACTAAACTCCTGTCACTCTAATCATTGTGTAATCCAATGGCTGCACCTTTCTAAGACGGACTGTCCCAGGCTCAAACCTGAGATTTGCACCCCTTGCTAAGTGGAGCTTACAATTCTCCCTTCCTTTCTATCTACTAACACTAATAATTAAGTGTATCAACTTTGGTATAAAGAACCCTTTATTCTATGGAAACTATTTTTCCATTGCCTTTGCACTTGTTTTGCAGCCGTCATATTATGTTTAAGATCCTTACACTTTTAATCAGGTCACTTGTTTCTTCTTAGTTTTCACCATGTCTCTAATTCATAATTGTTATAGTTTATTGTGCCGTACTTGTGCCTTCTTAGAGGGTGTTTGAGAGTGTGGTAGCGGTTGTTTTTCAAAGTGCTTTTCGTATAGAAATACATCAAAATAATGTTTTTTTATTTTTAAAAAATTATTTTTGACATCTGCACATCAAAACAATCTGAAACCATAAAAAGAAAATTAAATTTAAGCAAAAAAAAAAAAATTGAATTTTCATGGAACGCGGTTTGCACTGCGTTCCCAAACGCTACCTTAGTAAATTCCTTCCAAATCCTATTCTCAGTTAGCTTGACTACTAACTTCTTCCTTCTCCAACCTGTCAAATATCTTATTCTCGAATGAGATTAAACCTTAAACTATTTCGGATAGAAGAGTAAAAGTTGATAATTAAAATACTTGTCCCTATCAAAACCAATAACAAAAAGACGCAGAATGGGAACTGGACAACTTGCTATAGCTTCAGCCATTGATGTGTATTTTCTGTAGTAGTATGTTCTATTATGATTTGATATGCATGATCAGAGTGTTTCCCTTCTTGAAACCACATTCATGGTTCCTGACCAGACATGGCCTTAAAATGCTCTATATGAAGATAACTTGTAGTCTTGTACTTGTTTGGCACTTGTGTGGTGATCATTTAACTATTGAATCACCACTCGAGAATTAAGATGTTTGGTAACCCCGTTGCCCTACAAAAGTCTTTTTACCTCACAAAATTAGTCATGATAAACTTTTTGCAAAAAAGAAGTCAAAACAGTCTTTACTTCCAAACACTGCTTTGCTCACCACTTATGTGGTGGTAACACCAATTTGATCCTTAGTGTTCGAACTTTCAATTTGTTAGTTTCCCTTATTTTCTTTTCCTAGGAGGAAATGTAAATGTCTCACAAATTTTTTTTATAGGCTCCGTAAAGAAGTAGTGGGGTGATTTTGATAATCATGAGCCTCTATGCTATTTTAAGATCTAGCTCATCTTGTTCAACTAGAAATGGTCCTAAGAGCTCTACCTATTGTGGCGGATGATTTGCTATGAGTCTTTGTAATAATTTACCAAGCCCACTTTCTTAGGCTTTCAGAAGCATATCTTTATGCGTATGGGATCTTTTCTTTCTTAAGATATACACTTTCTTAAGCTAACCACAAATCCAAACTTCTGAATCCATTTTTGATATTGGTTGTTATCCATTTTAACAATGTTTGCATGTTTGGTTATTTCAAGTCAACCTTTTTAATGGCGAGCAAGTAATAACCAATCTTTTTTCAGGAAATGATTCTAGTGGCCAGAATAACTGGAAGGGGGCATGGTGGCACAGTAGCTTCAATGTCCACTCAGGTGATTGCCCTTTTTTTTTTCTTCCTTGGTTTGATTTTCAAAACATTGTTCTTCTACCTATTATTGTTGATAGCCATGATACCAAATTGAGAACACCTATAGCTTTAGCATGCTGAGAAATCTATGCAGCTTTTTTGTACAATTAAGAAAAAGAATGTGACTCGTACAAGAAGCGTGATCAGCTTTGTTAAACACACATCAATGTGCTTTGTACAAATTCGCTCTAGGCTAGATTAATCATGTTTTCAATATCCAATAACATGAGTTTCTATTTTGTATGATTAAAGATGGTGCTTAAGGAGCCATGCATCAAAATCTGTGCTGTGAAAAGGGAACTTGAAATTGGAAAAGAATTAAATTTCACTATTTCTTAAGAAAATTGCCTCTAAGACACAGCTAGTTCAATTTGGTTCCGTATCACCATTTCTGTGCAGCCTGCTGTTTTAGTCTCAAATTATGGATTTTGATCTGCCTTTTATCCTTATTCGTCTTGTAAGCTTTTGACAGTATCTACATCTTTCTCCTTTGAAATTTGATTTTAATATTTTGCAACAGGTTTTGTAGAGGAAGACAGTCCTTATACATCAGATAGTCAGAAGGGAACGTATTTCTTTGAATTCTCTCGGCCTTTAAGAACCATGGATCGTCTCCAACAGGTTAGAAACCCATCCATGATATTCAGATATTTGGTTACCCTTGGGCTCAAATATAAGAAATTTTATAGTAGTTTGCTTTAGGCAATTTCAGTGAATGTTTTAATCCATGTTTTGATGTCACTTGCACCATGTTTTCCTCACTCGCTTTTTGTTAAAGAGGGTTATTATGTCTTCTAAAAAAAGAGAGAGACAAAGAGAGTACCATGTTTTCCTCACTCGCATAACCTTGATTCTATTTCATCGCCATTGTGGCTTGATAATAATATCACGTGTGCTTAGAGAGGATATCTGCGGTTTGATACTAACTTCTCACTATGCTTGTTATTGAGCTTTGCTCCCAACATCAACACTTGAATCGGAAAGGAATCAAGGATACACATCGGACCTTATACTGTTTGATTGTTGCATAGGTTTGTAGTTGAAAGTTTTACCTTGCAGCAAGAGGTTCTGAACGAGCTGCTTTCTCTAATTTCTGCAGGATGCTCAGTTTACAATTGGTGGATCTAGCAAGATGGCTGTCGCATTCTGGTATCCAGTTGACGGGAATTCATGGCATGGATCTGGTCACTATTCTGTCAACTGTGATTGGATACCCCTGGACATCTCTCCAGGCAGTTCTATGTTGAAGGCATCTACAACAGGCAGCTCAGGAGATGTTGCCAGTGCCTTTGCCCTTCTATTTTCAGTTGTCTCCATATGTGTCTCTGTTTTTGTGGGATATAGAGCAGCAACTAGATCCAGGAATGAACCCTATGAAACAGTGGGAAATCTTTAGGCCAGCAATGGGGCTCTGTGAGTGTACCGTAATTGAGAACTGTACTACTTAGCTTGTACTTCGATCACTACCACATCGATAGATTTTTTTTTAATTTATTATAACTCAATTGTGAGTTTATTAAAACCTTTATGATGTGTTTTATCACTTTCTTTTTCTGTTTGGGTATTCTTTGACTGAAGCTGTATGTATTTTGCTTTTTGATAGCGCGTGCTATACACCAGCCTTTTGGTTTTTGAAGTATCAGTGCACAAGTCACAGGTTAACAACGCTATCTATAGACAGCTGGTTTCCTTCAACAGAAACAAACGGCGCGTCCTCTTCTGCTCATCTTCCCTTTTTGTCCAGGTGCCGCGCGCTGTGACAAGTAAGAACAGTAACTAACCCTAAAAAGTAAAAACCACAGGCGAACTGTAACCAATCCAAAGCTTATACAGCGAGCGATATCAATTACATAATCTGCAGATGCGCTTTTCTTTTGAGAATCAGGCTGCAATGGCTGGTGATGGAAGCAAAAAATCTCAAGTATCAACAGCTCCTCCTCGAAAAATGAATGTTCAAAAATTTGCAGAAGACAGAGCACCTGAACTCGAGAGTCTCCACTCAATCGTATCAAACCGAACAAACAATAATTTCCGATCTCTAAGAAACAAGAGAAGAATAACCACTGCTTACAACAAGCAAGCTGCAAAATAGAGACCTAGAAAGAGGAAATTAGGACTGTCTGCTAAAGTGAAGGATGACCTGGATTCGGCTTCGATAAAGTCCGTCGCCGAGTTTGCTGGAGAATTGAACTTAAAAAAGAATCCAGGAATTTATGGTCCATGCAGTTTCTAAAAGTTATAACGCTGGATCCCATAAGAAGACCAGATTCCCGAATCCAACAAAAGGGAGCCCAAACTCATTTTGGACTCATGGAGAAATAAATGAGGCCCATCTATTATTTCGGCCCAAATAAGAACTTGCTGAAAAAACAGGAAACAAACTTAAAATTAAATCCAGTATCTATCTATCAGAAAGAAAGCAGTCAACTCACCTCTTAAACAGGTAATTCCACTCTCCCTCTCCCTCTCCCTCTCCCTCTCTTTCGATTCGATTTATTTATTAGCATGAATCTTTTTAGATCTCAGTTACCGTTGACCAATTTATGCTAAACAAATTTGGATTCAAAGTTAAATAATTGGTGAAATTTGAGTAGACTACTGATATTCAGTAATTGTATGCAAGTCTTGGAGATTTGGAGTATAGGTGGTAGGAGATGGGAAGGATCAAGCCTCAAGCTCTGCTGAAACAGAGCAAGAAGAAGAAAGCGCCGAGTCGAATAAGCATCGCTACTATTCTCTTATGCTGCTTCATTTTTATATTGACTGTATTTTTCTTGTATTCTACGTATAAAACTGGTCGTTAAGGTATGTCAAGTTCAAAGTTTGATGATTTATCCTTTGTGCTGTAATATTTGATGATGATTTACAGTTTGGATGCCCCAAACTATTTGGATTTGGATCTGTATTTTTCTGTACGCACGTTGGCTAAAATATTTTTTCATTGTGGAAATGCAATGTGTTGATTGTCAGGTTAGATTGCGCATCTTTCCTTTTCTTTTTTTCTGCTATTATGCTTGATGTAGTTCTGTAATTGAGCGGATTCTTGCGTTGCAAGAATTAATACAGCATCATTTGGTTTAGGAAATGTTTTATGATAATTATGACTCTTTATGGGGTTTTCCTTTTGAAGGTTGAAATATAGAGGGGCCATTCTTGTGGCATGCTAAAATTTGTGGGCTTGCTACTGTAATGGTGTCAATCTGGGTCTTGAGAGCTGCCACTTCATTTAAAAACGCGGAAAGGATGTTTCTTAGCTGTCCCACAAAGAACCTTGTGGGATCATAATTGGATAAGGGCCTCTAAATTTTACGAGGAGAGTTTATATTTATATTAGGTGTTTTTATATTTAAAAGTTCATGAAAAAACTGATTTGAGTTCTCATTAATTTTTTATTTTGGGTTAAATTCGGTACTTAGAGTGGTTTTTTAAAGTTATGAATATATTTATCATGTTTTTTAAAATGTTTTATAGGTGTTTTGAATAAAACTAAGTTGAAAAACAGGTTTTGGAATTTTTATTAGTTATTTCCATATTTTGAAGATACTGCTGTGGGGGGCAATTGCTTTTGTAGAACCCAGAAACACATGTATTATCTGTGTCCATCTGTTGCGTTATTGCTCAGGAACTTATTTTGTTACTAATTCATGCAAGACCTTCAGTCGTAAGAGTTTGTTTGCCAGGAAATTGAAGAGGTGGATACAGATGAGCACCATCAACCTAAATCTCATGTAGATGTGACCATGAAGTAGAAAGTCTAAAAGCTGATCTACAAATCCGAAGCTTTTCCATGTTGCTTTAGTCGTCCATCCCACATTGCATTTTACCAGCCAAATTTGCGACAAGGAGAGGTAGAGCATTTAGGGTTCGTCCATCCCGCATCGCATTTTACCAGCCAAACTTGCCATGGGGACAGGCGGACAGCAGTGCATTTAGGGACGAGTCATCCCATTAGAGGCGCAACCATGAACTGGTTCAAGCTATTAAATTAGCATGTATAGTGAGCCAGCTCTATTCTAGTGATTTTATTTCTCACGCTGGATAATACACAAATTTTACAATGTATAAAGAATGGGATGTAATTTTACTTGGAACAATTAAAGAGACTCTGATTTTGCCGCATTTGGCTCCATAATGTTATTGATAACATGATGGATAATGTATGTAAACTCCACTCCATTAAACTCAAATAAAGTTGGAATTTTTATTGATGCATGGACGGTAGCAAGTCAAACATCAACCACTGGATTCATGAGATTCGTAGATGAAATTCACTTATTTAATGTCTAAAGATATCCATCCAATTGTTGTTATTTTTTCGGTAAATAAATTCTTTAAGACTATATATATATATAAATAAAAAGCTAAGGGAACACCGAGTGGACTATAATCACATCAACTGGATTTTGTTCCTGAAATTAAAGATTTCCTGTCATTTGAAATGCTTAGCATATGGTACCTTTAATATCAAATTCAAATTGTTACTCGTTGGAAGGGTCTAAAGTTTTTGTTTGCATGTTCCAGACCTGGACCTATTTAGGGCAGACCCTTTCAAGCAAGTTCTCAAGCTCAGGGTTTATTTCAATACCATCTTCTTCCAACCTCTGCCGCATCTCTGGGGCCAATTTGCCAGCAGCTATGTAAGTCTTTAGCAACAAATCGTAAGCATTGGAGTCAAGACGATTGATGTGCTTCAAAATCTTGCATAGTCTCTCAGCACCATTAACATCTTTCTCATCTTCAAAATAAGCAAAAAATGCACTCACTGTTTTTGGCTCTGGTTGCCATTCAATCTCCTTGACTTCGGAAAAAGCAGCTTTCATGTGCTTCAGAGCCAAATCCAGTTGATGGTTCTTCAAGAAGAAAACCATGAACATCTCTCGAGCATTAAAGAACAATCCTTCGGTCCTCTTAAGAGCATCATCAAATATTAATGCAGCTTCTTCATACATGTCATGCTCTAGGCAGGCTCTTATAGCAACATTTGCTAACCTCATATCATAACTGTGGCAACTGGACTCCCACTCCTTAAAACACTTCAGTAGACCCTCAACATCTTTTAACTTAGCAAGAGTGTGAAGCATGGTAAGGTAACTAACATTGGTCGTTGTGTGGAAGTTCGACTTTAGGGAATTCCACACCCGATTGACCTCACCTAGGTTAGAAGTGCCAGCATAAAGGGTAATCAGAAAATGATAAGCTTCACGGTAATCACCTTGTCTGCGTTTTTTCTTAATTTCACGTCCACGTTCTATCTGTTCCTCTACCTTTTTGAGAGCCGATTCAGCTTTGTCAAAATGTCCAGCCTTGACATAGATTGTAGCAAGGTTAGTGTATGTAGTCCAAGAAAAGTTTTTTTGACCATCCATTTTCATCTCATCTAGAACTCTCTCTACCCCCTCAAAATCATTTAAGCATCCATAGCTCTGCATCCACATGTTATAAGTGAAGGTACATGGAGATACGCCTTTCTGCTTCATCTCTTGTACTATGGGGAGCACCTTCTCAGGTTGGTCCAATCTCAAATGTAGGCTAATGAGATTGTTAAAAGGCAAAGAAGTTAAAAGAAACTTCATCTTGTCCATTTTTTCAAAAAGAGTCAGTGCCTTTTCAGACATAAGTTCCCTGCAGTAACAGCTCAGAAGCGCTCCATGAGTTGAATGATTTTGCTCAGATGGTGAGAGGCCGTCAAAATAATTCTCGGCTGCAGCAATCCCTTCTTTCTTTGCTATAAGATCTAGGTATACTGCATGGGAAACGTTCATTTTCCTCTTCTGCATCCACTCCATTACCTGCAAGACACAAATCAAAGCGATCCCAATCAACTCAAAGAATAGAGGAAACAAAGAAAGAAGACGCATAGCTTACAAAACTAGAGCACAACTATGAAACAAAAATAAAGTAGCCAAAGCAACATTTTTGCGCAATTTGAGGAGTACAAAAAGACAGTACATTGTTTTCAAATCTCAATTACAAGAAACAAGCAATCATGGTTGCCCAACCAAAACACTTGTCTCGTGGTGATATGGGGATCTCTAGAAACAAAATATTCATTCATTCATAGCTATGGGCTATAGCCATATTTGTTGCTGGATTCAATGACATTCCAAGCACTCCCGTTACTTTTCCAATCTGGGTTATCAATGCAGGCATCGTTATATCAATACACTCAAATCTTAGTCTAAAATTAGATTGGAAAAAAAATTAACAAATAAGCTAGCAACCCTTAGCCTTAAAGGTGAATCGAGGGCCCTGGGGATGTGAAAAAATCAAGAGATTTGACAAATGAAACAGAGACAGACAGATGGACCTCAATGGCATAGTCGAACCTGCCGTACTTGCGGAGCTCTCTGATGCAAGCAAGGAGATCGACTTTGTTTGTTTTTCCGCCCTCCAACACGAAATCATTTAACGTCTTTGACACGCTCTCCCCGCTTGCCCCTAGTTCCGACAGCCTCTTGTACAGCCTCTTCCGTTTTTCCAGCACTACAGGCACCACCTCTGCCGCCGTGCACAGCTGCCGCACCACCCATGATCCCGTCCATAACAGATGACTTGGACTCTTCGTCATGTACTTAGATTCACTGTTAATTAAAGCGTTCTCTCTCTCGAGAATGGGGTTTTAGTAGGGTTTGTCATTAGAAATTTTAGGTGGTTTTATTTTTATCATTTTTTGTGGGGGTATTAATTTTATATATTTTTAAATAAATAATAAAATATTATTAGTTATTTATTAGCACCGTAAAATTTCTGGGTTCGGTATGGCTTTACTTCTATTTTTTTTTCCTTCTTACACTAAAAAAAAATCACCTTAGTTCTTAGATTTAATCATTAATGGCATTTTTCGTCCTTAATCAATATCACTTCTGTCAATTTTAACCTAGTTCACTGCAATTATACCCTTGAACTTTTGGTATTGGTGCATAAATTAGCTCTCCATCAACCTCCAACGTATATTTGGTATTGTGATATAGTATAATATAATTTAATCAATTGTGTATAATGTAACGCATAATAAATATTCTTAGTTGTGCAATGGAGGCATTTTACGAAGTTTCATTTAATTTCTTAATTTTTTTCAAAAACATTTTGTAGTCCATATATTTTATTTTTATTAATAATTTGATCTTTATTTTAAAATCCTTGCTCCTTGTATTATTCAAGAATCATATTTTAGTTCTTATGGTTTTTAAGACTTATTTACATGAGTTTATTATTATTATTATTATCCCGTTTCAATTTCGTAGAGTTTTTTTTAGATCTTTCAAGTTAATAGATCCTCTTTTATTTTTGCTATTGGTGTTACTATTTGGCAAAAGAGGAAGATTGGTAGTTAGGATTTAGATTTGTTTTGACTATTGATTTTAGTATTTAATAAATTGATAGATATGAGATTGAATTTGTTGAATGAATTTTCAACAGATATAAGCTAGGAAAAAAAGGGAAGTTGGAGGCATTGCAAATTACAACAATGGCTATGGAGGAGAAAGATTAGAGTTCTTCAAAAAAAAAAAATTACTTTTTTTTTTATCGGTGAACTTGTGAAATTCGTTTTTAAGTGTTGACCCACAAGTACTATTTCGCTCGTGATTTATCACGAGTTAGATATTTTTTTAAATAAAAAAATTAAATATAAAACTTTTTTAACATAATTATTTTATAAAATAAATTAATGATTATTTCTAATTAAATAAATTAAAAATTATTTTTGCTAATAATTAAAAAAAACTAATTAACTTGTTAGAAGAGGGAGGGAGAGATAGGCTAGTTACAACTTGACTAAAAGGTTACTTGTTTTTAGCCAACCTAGGTTTAGTTGGCTAGTTGATGATGATAAGTATCCATATTCGCACATGATAGCCCTTCAAAATGTATTGCATAACTAACGTGAGTTGAGTTATGTAATGAGTTTTGTTGTTGAAAATATATTTTTTAATAAGAGAGGAGACTCTTGTGTTATATAAATGACTAAAGCTCTCGTCTCCTAGCTGACATGGAATGATGACATCATCATAACCCTCAAGCGAGGAGCTTTGTAGCGTTGTATGATTGGCGTTCCAAGATACGACACTAATGATAATGTGTGTTCACATCTACACATGATAAGCCCTTTAAGAGATATTGTTACAATTAATGCGAGTTCAACCACTTAATAAGTTTTATTATTGAAAAAACATCTATCAAGGGAGAGAGCAGACTCATGTGCTATATAAGCAACTAAGACTCTCATCTCCTACTTGATGTGACATAGTTGCATCATCATAACTTTTAAGGTGAGGAGCTGGGGTAGCATAGCATGACTATTATTTTCATAGACAGAGCCAATAATGATGTGTGTTCACATCCGCACATGATAGGCTTCTTAAGAGATATTGTCTTAGTTGACGTGAATTCAATAACATAATGAGT
>Ga0307515_10014619_pt1 | contig 14529 bp, 9 predicted proteins | sample 17_EM_MG_FD_194513 | JGI IMG/M metagenome (GOLD analysis project Ga0307515, IMG submission 194513) | Populus trichocarpa ectomycorrhiza microbial communities from riparian zone in the Pacific Northwest, United States - 17_EM | ecosystem: Host-associated > Plants > Roots > Unclassified | place... | reverse complement strand
TTACTTTGAATTGCCATGGTTATTTTTTTTTTTTTTTTTTTTACTCGATTAAGTCCTTTTATAGTCAAATTGATGGTTAATTTAGATAAATTTGCTAAAAAATAACAAGATTAAAAGTTAGAGGATCAAAGTGAAAAAAAAATAGAGAAAATGAATGGCGGTTTAAAATTTAAGGTGAAATTTGGTTCCCATACTTTTTAAATAACTATTTTGATCCATGTATGTTTTAAAATTTCAATTTTGATACAAAATTTTGTTTTATTTATTTTTTAGTTTTTAGTTTGAGAGAGAAGAGAGAGACTCCCTAGATTACAGTTGTAGAGAAAGAGTCATTGTTTGATCTAATTTCAGCCGGTAAAAATATTGATTTTGGTGTGTATAAATTTCATTCAACGATAAAAATTTAACTTAAGTTTTTTTTTATTTTAAAATTGCTTGAAAAGATAAATATGATCCCTATAAATTTTTTAGTTCGGAGTTGATTTTTTATTTTTGATCAAATTTTTAGTTGTTTAAATACATGAAGGGGTTTATGTGTATCTCTAGCTTATTCTTTAGGTGTTTTTAAGTTAAAAATAAAATTAAAAAAATAAATTTTTAATGTTAAAAAATCCCTGCCATGATTTCCACGACCTAAAGGTCATCGAGAACTGAAGATGCAGGCAACCGACTGTCTGCATTGTTTGCAAGAGAAAATATGAGCAGGTGCACGGGCCTACCTTTGCTTTTCGGGCCAGGAACTAGTCAATTAGTCCTAGACTTCTAGACTCATTTTTAAAGGGCTATCCTTCAATCTGTTTTGAATTTCATTTAAATAAAATCATTTTTTTTTGTTTTTAATTTACTTCGACAATGAATTAAATCATTAATTAAAAATTAACCTTTATATTTTATTTATTTATTTTCTATAAAAGAATCTGTTATTATAACTGGAGTCATGATTTTAACCTTTTCTTCTAGATTTATTTGAGTCGTTTATCACAATATTATGACTCAAATAATAAATTAATCTAAATAAATTCAATATCTTATCGTACTAATTTTTATTTTTTAGATCACAATTTTAATATGGAAGCCAGCTCAAGGTGCTAAAATGGCACAATCAATCCATCTGAACCAAAACTCAGGATAGCTCTGCAGGTGGGGCAAATAGTTGTAGAATTGACGTCCAAGGATTTTAGAAGTCTGTTACTGGACTAGGCGATGGTTGGCATTCTCTTTCATGCTTGGAATAAAAGGGGTTTAACGGTTGAAAAAAGCAATCTAAAGCTTGTGGACGAGACAGAAAATAGAAATGGTGTGGCTGAGAACCACAAGCATAATGCAAATAAGAACATGTTTTCCAGCAAAGCAACAACGAATTTCACAGGTAGAAAAATGTAAGCAGTGCTGATCAATGGTAAACTGTACTAAATCATTACTAGGTGCACCTAACTGTATGTTGGTTAAAGAAAAGATGAATATGGAAGTCAACATACAAAATACTCACCTATACAAAGATGTAACAATATATTAGTTGGAAAATCTAAAAGAGATGAGATCGCATACAGAGCACACCTCTTCACTAGGCAGCAGAAAAATAAGTTGAATCAGAGCCAAAACCATTCAAATCAATGGAAACAAATCATGTTCATCAAATAACAAAAATCATCGAGTTGAAGGTGCTTGTTATTCTACAAATTTAGCAAAAGCCATAATGCATTTGCATACCTTGTCTAAGTTTTGATATTGGCATACATTCATTGCCTTGTTCATTAAACAAGAAATGAAACAACCCTGACTGAAACATACCATACCACGAGTTTTACTCTAACTGAACTTTTTCACAGTTCAAAAGGTACTCGGACTTGGTGAATACCTAATCATAGAAATCATCAACATGAACAAAGCATCAAAAGTTCATACATTTGATAGATAGCAGACTTCAAGGGAGTTCAGACATTTGACAGACAGCAGGCATGTTGTTCCATGAACAAGAACCTAGTCCCCATCCATGATCTGTAGATGCTCCGGCAGCCATCTGCTTGTACTCACTACTCAAATCATCACCGAGAAGGGTTGCTATGGCTTCAGTCATGATGACTTGGTCCTTTCCATAACCAGAATCATGCTCAAGCCAATCTGAGTCAAGTAAGGCATCAGGGCGAGTAATATCCAACTGGGTATAGGATTCCTTTTCTCTATCCGCTGTCCAAGTGTGATCAACAGGTTCTAATTTCATATTGCATTCTGAAGAACATCCAAATTTACGTTTAGATCCTGTAATGGAAAACCAGATGACTGTGTAAAGGACTTTTGAAAATGAGGCCTTGAAAGAGAAGAAGATTGCAAATAACTAATAAATGTCAGATCGAATTTGAGAATGAGAAATGTAGACAGTAACATATAAACCAGTTCTGGTCTCTCTCCTGTGTTTGTTTGGAATTACTTGAGTTTTGTGTTTTGCAAAATTCAAAGACAAACAAATAGTAAAGATGAAATTGTTTTTTTTTTTGGACATTCAACAAACTTCATATTATAATATAAAAGATCACAGGAGGAACCCACGACATTGCTTCAAACATATAGATTATGACTTTGATACTTGATAAATAAATTCATGTCAAAAAGATGCATACCAGTAAGGGTCTCAGTAGGTGGTGATTCATCCAAAGAGCTTCCACTGGCACTGATGGGAGTGCACTCGCTGAAAAGGGAAGCTGCAGGATGACCCAAAGGAGAAATGGGATCACCATAGTCTTCCCATTCTGTCTCGCTAATATTAAGGGCAGAACAGTCTGCATTGTCACCAGGAGTAATGGTAGATGAATTTGAACTCTTATCAGATGATTGATTCTTTGCACTGCTTAGAGTTCTGGCCTCGTAAAGTAAAGCATCCAATAGCCCACTATTACGTGGTGATGGAAAATTTGACTCGACTGTCCCAGTAGGAGGAGATTGAATAAAAGTATCAACAGACTCGATTAAAGGTGATGGGGAACAAGATGCCCCCCAGCCACCTAAATCAGTTTCTGCATATTGGAGTGAAGGGAGCTCAAACTTCACAGCCTCTGAAGTGGGCTTAGAAGCAGAGAAATCGCCATTAGCAAGGGTATGGCTACCCTGATTTTCACCAAAAATCTCTGGGTTCTTGGTGGCAGAATCAGGATCAAATGGAAAAGATAACCCAAAGTATTGAGCAGCTTTATCACCATCCTGAAACTGGTCAAACAAGTGGAAATCATTTTTCATGCCACCACTGAAACTGGATAATAAGGTTGTTGCCTCTCGAAGACGCTTCTGACGGTGCATTGTTGGTGACATGAAGCTTCCATATTGAGAAGAGCACAGACCTTTCATCAGAATGCTACTTGCACTAATATCAGGAAGTTCGGGGACATAAGGTAAGATGCTTCGGTTGGTCTTTAAATTGTCAAACATGACATCAGGTATCCCATAATTGTGGGTCTGCAAGATATCATGCTGACCTTTATTCCCACTGTCCATTCCGTTAATGTCCAGGCATTGTTGACTCCCCTGCAAAGTTTGCAAAGAGACTTCAGGTGGATAAAGGGGTAAGCCAGCCCGTTGACGCCTCTTAATTCTGGTATTCCAGTAATTCTTTATCTCATTGTCTGTACGACCAGGCAACTGAGAGGAGCAAAAGGAAGAATACATCAGACCCAGATTAAGATGCTACAGAAACCTTTTCAGGATGAAAACTTAGGAGACCTTGAAACCGACAACAACTACAATGATTTCTCATATGCAAACTAGCCACAGATATGAAAAAATTTCATCAGTAACATTATTGCAACAAGTCTACACACAGTACATTCAGACTTTAAACATGCATGGATGCTGAAAAATCCAGAATAACCAGTTTAGGCCTTGACTCGTGACTGTAGATCAGAGTTTATCACCCAGAAGAAGAGCCCCTTGAGATTCCTGGGATTTACAGATTGATGTGTATGCATGTATTTTATTCTTCTTTTTCTGTGCATGTGTGTGTGTGTTGAGGGTTATTCAAATTGTCATAACTATAGGAAACAGCTAAAACCTTAGTGCATCAGAAGTTTACATCTGAACTTTTTTAAAATATGATAGCTTGCTATTGCACCATCATGTCAAGTAAATATAACATCTTATTGCAAGTAAATGAATATGGAATTATGTAAAGGAGAAAAGGTACCCTCCATGAGAAAATGGGAAAAATCAAGTGAAAAGAGGAATTTAGTCTCAGTATCTGCTAAACAAATTCCTAAAATCCTCAGTTATAAGTAGACTGTTAAGAAGTCAAAAGAGTAATCCTATCCCACAAAAGAGGCCACAAAGACAAATCCTTGAGAATTCTCATCTTCACAGTTTAAAGCCCACGCTCTGCGAAGAAAAAGATTAAACTATCTGATCTTTCAGATGAGATTGTCAAGTGTAGCTACAAACCTAGAGCATATGTGATTATTTCAATTAACAGTTTATAATTACAGTCCACGCAGCTTTTAGCCCCTATTTCCCTGTTAATATTCATACAAAAGCCAATACAAAGACGAAAAGGATTGCAGTGCAGCACGAATATCTAACAGCAACAAATTATACACTTACATGTGCAGCCATCCGTGCCCATTTGTTTCCCATCTTGGCATGAAGTTCAATGATTAGTTGCTCTTCTTCATGAGTAAATGCTCCTTTCTTTAAATTAGGCCTTAGATGATTGGCCCATCGTAATCTGCAGCTTTTACCGCAACGGAAAAGCCCTGAGTGCTTCTGAACAGAATTCCAATTCCCCTCCCCGTGCTTCTTCACATATTCTATCAAAATTGCATCTTCAGCAGAAGTCCATGGCCCTTTCTTAAGAACAACTCCATTTGTACTTCCACCATAGCTGCCTTCCTCGCCCAATGGCAACCCAGTCTGATCCTTGGAGATCATGCCATCCTCACTCTCACTTGTCGTGCGACTCATCTCCTTTTAATCACATAGACAATCCCTATTAAACAGCTCAGAACCATTCAATCAGCATAATGAGAAACAACCTGAACCAAAAAAGATGTGGAAACAAAATTAACACAGATGATGAAAAAGGCCGCCTTTTGCTCTCTAGTCTTTTATATTTGCACTCCATCTCCCAAAAAACTCATTATTTTTCCAATACAATCTGGTTATTGCAACAAACAACCAGTGGGGTGAAAATAGCATGCTTCACCCAAATAAAATCTAAACCAAGTCAAAGCATGAAGATTAACAAAATTATTTAAAGCTATTATAGAAGCAAAACAAAAGGGTATACAGGCATGAGAATTAACATCCAGATACTCCTCAAAAGGGAATGCAGACAATGCAAAGAAAGGTCAAACAGTAGCACTAAGAACTCATGCAAAGAATAAAAAGGCTTAGCTAACAATATTTGAGTATCTAGTGATGATAAACTTTTTTTAAAACAAAAAAAAAAAATAGCCGGATCATAGAACCATAAAGTGAAGGGGGAAACGCTTTATAATCTTCCCTGATCTCTCTATTTCATTAAATGTTTTTAACCAAATCTGGAAGCCAGCAAACGAACAATGGCTCAGCCATACACTTGAACTAATACCAAGACGAAACCCATTTCCAAAATCATGAAAAAGTAAACAAACTTGTTGCATACAACTCATTTCTGCTCACCAACTATAGAAGTCCATAAAAGGAAATCCTATTGTCGTTTATTGCAATAGTACTCCATTAATTTCTATAACGATAAAATTAACTAAAAATTGAACCATGCCATACTGTATTTAACAGAGTATACTAATCTCCCAGACTATCAATAGGAACAGTAAAAATTGAAACTTTTTCCTTGATTGACACAAATCTAGCAACAAAAAAATTAATAAATAAAGCACAAACCAAAAGAATCTAACAAGAACATTAAATACCTGAATCAGACAAGATGCCAAACACAAAGCTTTGAGCTTTGAGCCGACAGAATTGGAGCTGTTAAAAGAGCTCAGAGATTATTCCTGAATGAAGTAAAAGCAGACGAAAGGGAAAAAATTGAATACCTGAAAAACACAACAATTAAAGAACCAAACTTTAATGCGTTAATCAATACCCAAATAAAAAAATATACACACAGCAATAAAAGAACCAAACTTTAATGCATTAATCAATACCCAGATACCAATATAAACTGAATATTAGCTAGAATCAGCTCAATTTGCTAAATTCCCACAATAAAACCTCAATTGGGATCCCCAAACCCTAACCAGTGATATTTAAGCTCAAAATTTGATCTTTTTTTGTGAAAATAAGCAGAAAGTAAGCTCAATAAAAAAAATTATAAAAAAAAACAAAAGAAATGATCTTGACCTTAATTTGAGAAAGAGGGCATATAAGATCTGTACATAAAATGATAAAATAATTTGAATCACGGACACGAGGAAATAAGAACGAAAAAGAGTGCAAAATGGGAAACTTTTAGAGAGAGAATTAAAAAATTGAGATTCTTAGAGAGTGAAATTGAGCTGAGAAATGGGTGGCAAAAGTAGATGCAAATTAGGAGAGAGAAAGAAGGAGAAAGCTACATCTAGAATTAATTCATCAATGATCTAAAACCTTATTAATTATTACTACTATCTTATTCAAGTAGATACTAGATATCATACCATAGCATAGCATGATTTATTACTAGAAGCTTAAATTTATGGATTGCAACTTACTTTTCTTGTTTTAGAAATTAGAAAATAAAAAATAAATGGAGTTGTAGCTGGATTAATAGAGAAAAACGGGTTGTATGTTGGCACTTACTTTTATTGGAGAGGGAATAAGAAATGGTGAGGGAGAGAGAGATAGAGAGAGATGGCTTGACTTGATCAACAAAAACTCTCCCTCTTTCCTCCTTCTTTCCTCCTTTCCTCAGGCTTTTTTTTTTTGTGCCTGCTATTAAATCATCATATATAGCTTCAGTATGTGCATTGAGTGTGTGCGGAGTAAAATAGAGAGAAAATGTTAGGGCCAGCTACTTTTTATTATTAGTCTGAATGTTCGGATCAGTTTACGTGTATCTTAATTAATTTTATAGATATTAAAATTAACAATCATATAAATCTTCAGTGATCATGAAGAGACTCGAACTCATGATCATTAAAAAATAAATTTAAAACCTAACCAGTTGAGTTATTCTTTAAAGTGACTTACTTTTGAACATTACACTAGATAGTTTTTTTTTTTCCTTCACTGTGAGATACTTAAATGTTGTTACTGAATTTAAAAAAATAATGACTCTATATCACAAAGAGATTGTTGGAAAAAAAAGGTCAATTTTAATAATCAAAGTGATAAAAAATAAAATTAAAATAACAATAATAAATAAACAAAGTTTAAAGAAAATATCAATAAACTTGGATGATGAAATTAAAAAAAATTAAGATTATGAATCTAATAATAAAATTAAAATTTTATAAAATTACCAATAATAAAAATTAAAAATAAAAATATTAAGGTCTAAAATCTTAAATATCATTAAATATTAAACTAGAAAGCAAAATTAAAATTCCTAAATCAACAAAATCACAAAAGAATGAAAAGGATAATAAAAGAATAAAAAAAACAAGGATCAAAATTGGAAACAAAATTAAATTAAATTAAATTCTAAATAAACAAAATTAATGCAAAGTTTAAAATATAACAATAAAAAAATAAGGATCAAATTAAATATAAAATTAAATGAAATAAAGGCTCGACACAGTACCAATACACAGTAAAAAGAAAAGAAAGGAAGGAGCGAGACCAAACATGTCGCTCCATACAACTATGCTACCACCTGACACGTTGAATGAAATGGTGGTCGGTAGATTTTGGTTATTGGAATACACTCCACGCGCTTCTAGCTTGGCGTAGGGGATGATGATACGCTAACATGCGTGTAACTCGCATCGGCTTTTTTATATTGATTTATTAATATTTTAATAATTTAAAATATTAAAAAGCCTCTAAAAGCTTTTTAGTATTAAAAAAAAAAACATGCGGCGTAGACAAAAAAAAATACCCTCCCAAACTAAATTAATATATTTTTTTAGTCAAATGCTAGACATGTCATTAAACTATATAAAAATATATAAAGACAAAAAACCTCTATTTGCAAGGTCAACACTTTTGAACTTTTAAGAATATTATCATCCTTTAAGATAAAATTAAAAAAAAACTGAATAAAAAATACTTGAAAAAGAGTTTGGAATTATTAAATTATTGGTTCATATTGAATCAATAATTTTTTTCATTGTTTTTTTAAAAGTTCTTTGATGTTAATATGATAAATTTAATCAAATTAAATAGATTATTAAAAATTTAATAAAATTAATTAGATTTTATCTAATCAAATATTTAATTTGAAATTCAAAATAAATCAAACTCAGATAATGAATTTTCCGAGTGAATCGTTGCAGGGATTTCTACTCTTTAGTTGCTGGAGCGTGTTGTGCAGTCAGGAGCCAGGGAGAGTGGAGTTGATTTCCGAAGAAGAGCGTGGAAGGATATTTAAGCCAATTTCGATTGCCATTTCAGGGAAAAACACATGAGTAATGAATGAACTATCAATGCCTCGTGAGCTGCTACGGTGCGATCCGCTCCATCCTTATTTTGTGGAAACGAGAGAGGGCAATGTTGTCTTTTGCTCATTAGTCACCATAGAAAACTTCCACCAATTTTAAGGCGAACCAACCCAAAATTTTCCCGTTTCAAAAATAAAAAACCGACACGAATGAGCTCAAGAGGTATAAGATATTTATAAAGGTAGGAAATTCGTTTAAAAACTTCTCTTAAATTTTAGAAAATAAAAATCCAAAAATATTAATTTTAAAAAATAAAACCATTCAAATTTTATATATATAAAAAAACTCAATCCCCGTACAAAAAAGTTAGTCCGTAAACATTTTCACCCGTTAAAAAATTAAATAAGGTCTTATCTACACACCAACCTTCATCTTTAAAAGGAACACAGAGCAAGGAAAAAAAAAGGAAAGATAAAGAAAGATGACAATACAAGATATCATATTTCATAAAAATAAGTTATTAGCAAAATTTATTTTAAAAATATTAAATTATACTTTTCTAGTGTTTTTATAATTTTGATATATTAATATTAAAAATTAAAAAAATAACTTGATATATTTAAAAAATATCATACACTACAATATTAAACATGCTTAATTTTAAAGGAAAAAAAAGTACTAAAAAAACAAAACAAGAGGCATTGTTAACAAAATCACGAATCAAAGTGAATATTGCATAATTTATAAAACGACATAGTATTCAAAGATTCTACTGATATTCTATTGACAGTCCTTTTGCTGTTTAATTTTGCTCGGAATGGACCAGATTCCACACCGGCTTATACGAGGTTACATTTATAGATTCACCGTGTGGGCTCGGGGATTATCATGGCTGACGTCCTCTGGGCCCGCCCACCATATCCTGCCGTGTCCCACCATTCGAGGGAGTCGTTTTCCATCTCTCAATCACACAAAAGCCTCAACTCTGGCCAGTGGCCCAGGTCAGTGTCCTGCAAGTCCGAAGACCAAATAAATCAAAGCGCTAAGAATCACACATGGTCCCTCCACTTTTTATATTGCTGAATCAAATCTTTTATGTCCAAACATTGCTGTTAAACTCGTCCCGGACCTAGAAACTTATAAACCAGCTCCTCACCTCGGATGTTTTTTTAATTGAACTAAAAAAAGATATTACTCAGGCAAAACTCAATATCATGAATTATTTCTAAAAAAAAAGGAATGACACAACATTGCTTTAATAAAAATAATCGATACAAGTCTATTTGGTGACTTGTGAGTTGATTCGGTAACTTATTAACCTCAATTCTTTTATGAATTACTCTACAAACGAGGTTTGATAGTTATGTTTTGATTTATAGCTACAAACCAATCTAGTACTTAACTTAAAAAAATGGTTGAGATTTCGTGTTTATTTGGTGTTGTGGTGCAGAATGTTTTTCAAAAATGATATCCACTCGAGAATGCATTAATTTTTTATATATTAATACATCAAAATCATTAGAAAATACTAAAAAAAATAAATATTTAATATTTTTTGAAACCAAACATACTTTTAAAATGTATCTCAATACAATTAAAAAAAATGCTAGAACCTCATAAATTGTATCCATGAATTCACCCAGTTGACTAGTAATATTAGCAATTTTCATGTATATTAATTGCAAAAACATATAACAAATGTGTTTCTCGTAATCTGGCAATGGCATGTGTGGGAAGGCTAGACGGTGAACATCGCCGTAAAATAAATCCATGGTCGAGGCAGGGTTTTTCTTTTTCTTAAAAAAACCACCCACTGTTCTTTATTCAAAGACGTTGCATCCTCCTTCCCGGCTCACGTTTATTTTCATCCCTTGCCTGTTTTTTCTTCCTTCATTTTCATCTAATTTTCATGTTCTTAATGTAAAAGGCCTTTTTCAGCGAGCTTTTAGAAGGAGTTTTTTTCAATAAAAGCTTTATACACAAACGAATTGTCATTTTTAAGAGGTTGATTGAGGGATTGGGTGAAGGACGTGACTGTGTGTTGGAGAGAAAAAAAAATTGTAAGAGATTGGGATTTTAAGTTTTGATTGAGGGATATGTTTGTTTGTTCCTGATTTTTGCCTTTCTTTATCATAATTATATTTCATATTTTCCTTCGTTTTTTCTTTCTCTTAATTTCTTTAGTTTTTTTTAAAAAAATTAATAGTTTCGGATGAATCATAAACCATTTTATTTCATCAATCGATTACAAACAAGATAAATAAATGTAATTTAGTCTTTTAGAGAATTGAGAAGAGCTAACTTTTGAGTTAGATAACTAATTAGACATGAAGGCAACATCTCTATGCATTTTAATTATGATAGATTATTTTTTAAGAGTATATTTATGAATGTGATTGTGATTATTTTTGAAAATGTTTTTTATTTAAAAATATATTAAAATAATATATTTTTTTATTTTAAAAAAATTATTTTTAATATTAGCGCATCAAAATGATCCAAAAATATAAAAAATATATTAATTTTAAAAAAATTAAATTTTTTCAAAAATATAAAAATAAACCGGGTTTAACTATAAGATTAAAAATTCTGTTTAATTAGCCCTAATCATGATTTAGCGTAAAAAGAAGAAGGAAAAGGATGGCTAGCTCTAGCACTGCAGTGCTCTATGTATAGCTGGCCAGATCAATACGCTACCATACTCTCTTTTTGTCAATTTGGACGGTCCAATGATGTCATGTGTATCAATAAAGCTTATGAAGAAAAAAATAAAATTCTGGGTTTCCACAGGAGTCTCTTTCTTTCAACCTTCCCTGTAAAATCATGGACCCTCTGTATTTGTCTTTGTATGTGCGCAAATTGATGGTTGCTGGATAACGACAGTATCCTCATGATGGCTGCTCGCAGAATTTAACAGGTCTCTCGTGAATTATTCATCACCTTCACTCTCCTCTTTCCATTCCCACTTTGTTCGAAGTCTACGTTTTGCTTTTGAGATTGCAGTATATACTCTCTTCTCTGGTAATACCCGGGGTTAAGTGAAGAATGACGATGAAATATCTAAGAAAAAAAAATCGAGGATCGGGAAAACTATAAAGCTAAGCTTGTAATTTTCTTTTTCTTGTCATGCTATTTATCATTTATCGTTGTTAAAAACCAAAAAGAATTGATAAAGATCACTTTTCATCATTGTTTGTTCCTAGCTTGATAGAATTCTTTAATATCTTGTTTTGAATCAATTTTCCAATGTAATTGAACTCCATTGTAGTATTTAATTTGAGTTCAATTCATAAATAAATTAAATTTATATGTTTAAAAGAGATTGAATTTAATTCATTTTTTTTTCTTTATAGATCTTAAAAAAATGATGGGTAGATAAATATTTTAGAAAACCTAGTTTTAATATTAAATTTATAATTCTTTTTGAAATTGTAAATTAAAAGGGTTAATCTCTGTTTTTTTCAGATTAAATTTTATTTGAAATTTAATTCTTAATAATCAGATAATTTTAAATATGTTGTAATCAACGAGACTTGATTAGATCATTAAATACGCAGATGGTTGTGCCTATCAATCTAGAAGACCTTAATTTGAGATATCATAGATAACTTCCTTCCTGTTAATCTGAAAGTTCATTTCAATTCAAGAGCCAAATTTTGCAGTTCTTGAATATTAGGAATAACTCTTTACCTTCTGAGTGGAGACTCGAACTATTCCTATCAAAAACTAGAGACCTCCCTATAAACGTAGGAGTTAGCGGGAAAAGTCATTTTTTAGAAAGAAAAAAAAAGATGATCGGACTATCTTTTGAGATCCTATTTTAAATCTGATAAATGATGGTTAACAGTATCTTTTATTATAGTTTTATGATTTATAATATCATTTTTATTTATTTTTTTGAATTTCACATTCCATTTTTGAATAATTAAACTCTCTGTAAAAAAAGATAGGAATATTCTATGTATGCGTGCCTGTGTGTATGAATTTCTATCTACACATTCTCGTTAATTACCAAATGGAGCTGAGGAATAGATCATGGATAGCATGGGCGGCTATACTTACTTTCTGTCTCCATCCATCTTCGAGGAGCAATTATATGCATGGGAGGAAGAACAATAATACTAGCAAACGACAGAGATCAATAAAAAGAAGAGAAAAAAAGTGATGCATGCATGCATGAATTATACAGTTTCCTTTGGACTTTTTCGACAGTTGACATATGTAAGCTATACATAACTAGCCACAACAAAACAAAGTGGCTGAGCTTCATAAATAGAAAGGCAGAGAAAGAAGGGAAAGGCAAGGAAAAAGCTTTACACTATTCACAGTGGACAGCACTAGCAATCCAGCTAGCTAGCATAGACGAGTAGGGAACTTTAAAGGCAATTTTTTTTATCAAAGCCATGCAGCTTACTTAGCTTTGATCGACAAATTGATCCATATTGCAAGCTTCTCGTGATGAAAGTCCATACGTTTCGTTATCCTCTAGTTTTAATCTCCCAAAAACGTTGTGTTTGTCCCTATCTTACCCAACTTGTAAGCAAGTTATGTAGGCAAATGTCAGGTATGCATACTCCTTTTAATGTGATGTTTTCAAGGAGCATTGTCACAAGGGGCAATTGTTGCGTATTCATTCATTGGATTGGAAGAAGTATTTTGCTTCACGACATATTTATGCTTATGGATTCATACACTTTCCTTTTCTTCTAGGGTTCCTTATTGCATTAATAGCATCGTAGCATCATCACATCTCTCATAATTAACTAGCTAGTTCATTGCAATTAATCACATGCATTTGAGTTCTTGAGTGATATATAATTAACTAGAGAATTCTTTGCCACTTGAATCGGGATGAGTAGTTTTTGCTTTAATTAATCCGATACATCTAGAAAAAAAATATATTAATATCAATTGAATTTAAGCTCATTAACTAATTTAAACAAAATTAATATGTGCATATATATATATATTGCAATGTGATTGATATCGTAGGATATAATTTAATTATATTTAACATGAATGTGCGTGTAAAATAATTGTTAGGCAATTGCATTTGAATCTCAATCCATTAGAAAAGTGGTGAATTTAATTTGGATATTAAAAGTTATTCATAAAATATTTTATATTAACTATTTTTCTATAAAATATTTTATACAATAAACACAAATCTTAAATATTTTTGTACATATACTCTAGTTTTGAAGGATTGGAGAAAAATCCCAGATTAAAACTTGTGTAGTCTACCCGTAATACAAGCATGTATGAGCCTTAAACTTATTGGTTTGATTTCAGCACTCGGTTTTATCTCTCCATTTCTTTCTTTCTGCCTTTAAAAATGGACTGCTAACATTAACAACACATGAATAATTAGTTGATGCAAACCTTAAATTTATTTTTATCGAAGAAGAGAGCTAAATGGCAAGCAGAGTCTTTGGGAATTGAGATCTATCGTCTATGCTATGAAAACACTGTCCAATGAAGTTGGGAGACAGACTTCTCCTGTGTAAGCCCATCAAGGCATCAACACTGATTCATATTTCCAATGAACTAACCAGGTCTAGTGTAGTAGGATCAGGCTTATTAGATCATCAATGTCTTCAGCCGCCTAATTGTCACCTGACTTGATATTGTTTGGCAGGGCCTGGTCTAACAATTTTGAGTTGAGTTTGAAAGAGATGAAAACCATGCAAGAAAACTGGGTATGAGTTATGGCCAGAGACTAGACAAAATCCATTCCAGTGTGCGAGCCTAACCCACTCAGTAATGGGTATAGGCTCAAGCTTAAATATTAAAGGTGCCTTCGGAAGCTATGTGCATGGCCTGATTTTGTATTCATGCATCATGTAAATTTCTCCGTTGTCGAGGATATCTTTCATGTTTTTGAGTTATTGTTTAACGAATTATTAGTGACGTGAAAAAACTTCACAAGTAAGTTTTTTTTTTTTTGTTATGTTTTGAGCATTGCGTGAGTTGTTCTTGTAAAAACAAGTAAATCCCTCGTTGCTCTAAAAAAATACCTCTCTTG
>Ga0307515_10014618_pt1 | contig 14531 bp, 12 predicted proteins | sample 17_EM_MG_FD_194513 | JGI IMG/M metagenome (GOLD analysis project Ga0307515, IMG submission 194513) | Populus trichocarpa ectomycorrhiza microbial communities from riparian zone in the Pacific Northwest, United States - 17_EM | ecosystem: Host-associated > Plants > Roots > Unclassified | place... | reverse complement strand
TAACACTTGTTTTTAACCGACGGTGAAACTCACTGCCGGTGCAGAAGAGAAGAGGCAACGAAGGCACCCCAAATCCCAAGCAAAACACGCACTATATCTCACGATAGGCTTATTAAGAGTAAAGTAGGCGAGCCCATTTCAAACATAATTAAGAGAGATGGGCCGAAACTTATTTAACAATTATCATTCCCTTAAGTACAGATTGTGCCAAATCACAGGGCTCAAGTTTCAAATTATTGTTTTAGGTTCTCTTAATTATTTTTATCTTTAATAAATACACAAACTACTTTAGGTATGTTTTTTTAGCATGTAAATATAATAAATATTTTTATCATTAATAAATATATGTGAAACACCTTGTTTTAAATGAGCTATTTTAAAATAATTTTAATTTTTTATTTAACATAATCAACCTAGAGAATCTCTAAAAAAACAATTAGAGTTTCTAATTACTACAAAACTGACATCTCCTTTGCGACAAAGCTTATTCACGTGGTCTGGACTGCTCACACACATTATGGGTATCATTCACCCTTTTTGAGAAATTACCTGATTGACCTCTCTCTTTTAGGGTTCCCTTCTAGAACAAAAAAGGATACACATCATCTCATTTAAGGATGGCAATGGTTAACCATGACCATATTCAAGATAAAAATCAATAAACAAAATTAAAATAATTAATTATTTGTTATCCATTCAATTAACCACCAACAATCAATTTTAATTTTAAAGAAACTCAAGTAAACAAATAAATTAACAAATTTTAATAATAATATAACAACAAAAACATTAACATTAGAAAAATATAACAAAAACAACTAATTAGTTTTTTATATGAAATTATTGTTAAACCACATAAAATATCCATCATTTATATATAGTAGTAACAATAATAATAATAATATGAGCAGTCCAACATAAAACAACAAGTCTCAATTCTATATTGAAAAATTAAAAATTAATATTTTTAAAGCACTAAATGATTTACTAATTATATATAACTAATAATCCAATTGCACTATTTCAATACTCAGAAAAAAAAACTAAATATTATTTTTCAACATTATTATTATTATTATTAGTGTTATTATTATTATGAAATAGTAAATAATAGTCAGATTATGAAATAGTAAATAGGTTTATTAATGGGAATTTATAGAGAATAAGTATTTGGGTTGGATTCCCCAACTTGGAGTCAGCTTAAAAAATCAAAATGATGACTGGTTGCTGAGTCAGATTATGGTCAATTTTGGACAAAATTAGCTGTAAGACTCATCTTCGACAGAGTTTTCCGGTCAACGTTTTGGACAAGTTAAAGATTACACCCGCCCACATTATCCGAGTAAAACCATGGATCTCAATCGGATAAAATTTCAATCATAACAAATAAAATATTCTGTCTCCGTTCAAGATCATGTTAGAAAATTTTTGTTTTATTCATAAGATCAAATTTATTTTTTAAATAATTTAAAATACAAATATAAAATTTCTACGCTTTAAAAATATTTTTAAAAAGTTAATTTTTTTATATATTTTTAAATTATTTTAATATACTGATATTAAAAATAAATTTTAAAAAATAAAAAAATATTATTTTTAAATAAAAAATATTTTAAAAAAATTGGAGGATTAATATCATTGAATTTTTTATTTTTTATTTTTCGTGTAAGATTCCAGCTTTGCACGTGCTAATAAGATAAAAAAAAAACACCTGGCATTCTTAAACGAAAAGTACAAAAAGCATCATGAAAGGAAGACACAAACCATATTGTCCACTTTTCTAACAAAACATTATCTATCATCTCCCCACCTCAAACTCGTAAATATCTTCTCGTTTCAGACCGCAGCGCACTCGGGTAGAAGTACCAAAGAGTTAATAAAATCCCAAAAATACATCACTAGTGATATTTGATCCCCATACCTTGAACTTATGTCAATTTAGTCCCCTTAGTATTTCAATTCATTGTCATCGTCGATATTTGTTAATGAAAATGTTGGATTTTTCCATTAATATGCAGTATACATAAAATCATATAATGGGTATTTTGCTAAATTAAAAAAAAAACTCCCAAATGCTATAAACCTGCATTATATCATAAAATTGGGCGTGCAATTTACTTATATCTCATAGCCAAATATATATAAGAATATATATGAGTTTTTTTATTTATTAATTTCGATACAATTTTTCTCAACCACATAATTATCAAAACATAACCATAATTATAGACAAAAATCAGAATCATAACTATAATAATTCTAAGCTAAAGGTATGCACTTAAAATGATTTAGATATTGTTTGATAAGTACTAACATAGCATTTGAAATGATGTTCATGATGCTAATAGGTAAATAATAAAAGCATGAAAATTGTGAAATCTTAATTATAACTATTCTATCCTCTCTCCTCGTGTCTCTAAAAAAAGAAAAGCATAGAAATTTGGCTAATTACTACTTAAAAGGAAATGAGTGAATTTCTATGTTATATTAAATATGGATGAGAGTGAAAGATAAGAGGTTTGTTACAATTTAAAACCATTAAAAACTAAAAATACTATAAGTATAGATAGATTCTTAAAATACTTAATTTTTATTTATTTATGTCTCAACTTGCCAAAATACTAGTATAATCCTTTAAACAAAGAAAAATTAGAAAACCCTAGTAATACTAAATAATAAAAATAAACTAGGAAAATTGTTTTCTTTAAATTGATTTTTTTTTAAAAAAGGTAATAATATTGAATATGAAAAAAATAAAAAAAAATTAACTAAGAAAAATATTTATTTTCCTAAAAAAAACTCCTACATCAATTTTCTAAAAAACTCCTACATCAATTTTCCGTGGAAGGAACTCTTCCTCGTGTTCAGACTTTAGTAAAAAACCATCATTTACCATGAACATCCTTTTATGTGTGGTCCATTCGATCATGAGTTCCTGATACCGAGAAGGTATAAAAATCATAAAGTAACATATCACTTGCACAAATTATAATTTTTGCTCACTACTCTATGATACAAAACTGGAGAGATACAGACGTGAATAACTCACCACCCTAAAGATATAATTAAATCACCACTTTAGAGATATAAAGTTAAGGAATAAGTCAACCACTCATAAATGAGATATAGAACAAGATAGGTTGCTAAAAGATCAAGTCAAAGATTTTTCATTTAATTTTTTTCAAAAGATCCCAATACATAGTTTGAATCATCATTATATACTTTGAAATACCCTTCAAGTCTAGAAAAACACTAAAACAATGTAATTAAGACCCAAACAAATGACTTGGATAGAAAACTAGACAATCATTAACTAACACATGTTTTTGACTTCTTAAAAACACAAATAAACACTTAGAAAGATTATAAATTAAAACCGACATAACGTATTATAGAAAACTCCATTGCATGCATGGTTGAACAATTTAAAAAGATCATATTCTGAAATTAAAAACCAAATAGGATAAGTTTATTTTCTCATGCAATGAAGATATACAAATTCGGGCTCAAAGTTGGCACATTGGTGAACAATAAACATCATCAAGAACTTTATTTTTTGTATTGTCATTCCAAACTTAAGTAGTTTAACATTAGTAAGACCATTTAAGGACACTCCTGTATTAAGTCCTTTTGATTGAGAAAAAACTCGTCCTCAAGTTCAGATAACTTTTTTCTCGATCTTGTGGATGTCCAATCAAAACACTTCCATTATCCTTTATGAAAACTTTGAACTAGAGTCCTTTAACATTAGTTAAATTACTTTCTATATCATAAATGTTCCTTAAATTATCATAAAAGAACAACTCAAATCCCCCATCTTTATCAATTTTATTATGTTCAAAACTAATGAATATTGTTTCTAGAACGTTGTCAAAAACATTGACAAATTCACTTTTTTTTTGTCCAAGAACATCAACTTCGACCCCATTAATTTCATAAATTTTTTTAATCACATATGAAGCACATCCTTCATAATTTTCTTTATCAAAACTCATTTTAGAACCACCTCCTCAACATGCTTCTCAATTAATGTAACAAGAACTTCATTGGCATACTTAGGTTCATCATAGACTTAGATTTTCGTATCGAGATATTTTCCTTCGATATCATCTTTCTTATCCTCATCGAATTTTGATGGTTGATTCCAATCCATAAAAGATCTAGAATCATCAAGATTTTTAGTTTCATCATCATTTTCATGTTGTTGAAATTTCACTTATATATATCAATCAAAAAGCTAAATTGAATAATCATTTTCAGGAATATCTTTACATCAGATTCTCAATATGGAATTCTATTACTTCTTTTTTTATGCTTAGAAGAAGAACCATCACTAAAATTATGCTCAATATGGTTTGTGAAGGAAAGGATTAATATCCTCACCATTATTGTCTCAATTATTAAATCAGTCAAAATGCTCTTGGAGTTGCTGAAGTTGCCTTTTTATTTTATCAATTTCAAAACTACGAATGTTCCTCTTGAATTCTTACACACGATGTCCACGAACAACCATGGTTATAAATCTAAAGCTTTGATACTAACTTGATATCGGGATGATATGAAAATTGTAAAGTGACAGATCAATCACATAAATGATAATTTTCGGTCACCACTTTAAAGTACCAAATTGAAACGAACTCGAATAACTCACCACCCTAAATATATAAATTAAATCACTCACAAAGAAGATATAAAAATTGAAAGGTTGTTAAAAGGCCAAGTTAAAAACTTTTCATTCAAAATTTGTTAAAAGATCCTAATATATGGTTTGAATCATCATTATATACTTGGGACCAGTGAGCTCTGATACACATCCTCTATGTCCTCTAATCAAAACTAGTAATCATTGAGCTCTAATACCAACCGATTCAAACATAGTAAAGGAAACGAAGTTTGTTACAAGTCAAAACTCTCAAAGACCAAAAACACCATGACTATGAAGAAGACTCCTAAATATTCAATTTTTATCTATCCAAGTTTCCACTTACCAAATGGCTACCACAACCTTTTATATATAAAAAACTAGAAAACCTTAGTAATACTGAATAAGAAAAAAATTAATTAGAAAAAATATTATCTTTAAATAGAAACAAAGGAAAATATATATTATCCTAAAAAAAGTTTATGTATTAGTCTTCTCAGGTTGAAATGAACTTGTTCTCGAGTGCAATCTTCAGTTAGAAATTGTTCTCCATCAAAAAATCATTTTATATATGGGTTACCTTATTTAGGTTCCTAACATAACACATTTGTGAGGGCTTCCCCACCATGAATCCCTAACATAACACCTTTATGTGGGTCATCTTATCGTGGATCCCTAACACAACACTTTTGTGTGGACTTCCACATCATGGACCCCTAACACCACACCTTTGTGTGGGCTATCTTATTATAGGTCCCACCATCAAGGTTTCAAATAACATCAACTGATGCAGACAAAAACAACACACTAGTTTTTGAATGTCTTTTTCCTGAGAGCGAACCTTCTCATCCCCTCCTATACACGCTTGTTTTGCAACATCTTCCAACCATGATTGTTTTGCAACATGCAACAAAGCAAAATAACTATTAAGAATCATTAAGCTCTAATACTAATTGATGCAGATAAGAAAAAAAGATAAGATGTTTGTTATAAGTTAAAATCATCAAAGATAAAAAAATATCATAAGTATTAGGACTTAGGAGACTCTCAAAATACTTAATTTTTATTCATTCAAGTCTCAACTTGCCAAAAGGCTATTACAACATTTTATATAGAAAAAACTAGAAAACTCTAATAATACTAAATAAGAAAAACAAACTAGAAAAACTATTTTTATTTAAATATTGAAAAAATATTTTAAAAAAATATAATAATATTAAATAAAAAATAAAATAAACTAAAAAAATATCGGCTAATGGATTGTATATAAACAATTTGAATGATTATAAACATACGGGGTATTATAGTAGAAAATATAGTAAAAGGATGAAGGATAAGAAAATAAACAGTTGGAGGACCAAATAAAAACATTAAACCGAAAATAAAATTACAAAAGTAAACCCTCATCTATGTTTAGATGAAACACTTTTCTTTTCTAGCAGTCTTACCTTATTTTCCGAGACAAATCCAGCTTTGACAACCGATAATTTTGCTTCAAATTTTCCGCTATAAATCCTTATCTATGAATCCTTTTATATTATAAATAGCTGATTCATTTCCTTCAACTCCAAATCCAACAGTTTTAGGGACCGTTGTTGTCGCTATTGTTGTTGTTGTTGTTTTTGTTGTTACTACTACTGTGATGGGGAAGGTGGCAGTAGGAGCGGCGGTTGTTTGCGCGGCGACAGTGTGTGCGGCGGCGGCGTTGGTGGTGAGGCACAGGATGAGATGTTCAGGGAGGTGGGCCAGGGCTATGGCGATACTAAGGGAGTTTGAGGAAAATTGTGGGACCCCTATTGGGAAGTTAAGACAGGTGGCTGATGCTATGACCGTTGAGATGCATGCCGGCCTTGCATCTGAGGGTGGTAGTAAGCTCAAGATGTTAATCAGCTATGTAGATAATCTTCCCTCCGGGTAATCAACTATTAATCTTACTAAAGTAAAACATAATTACTTTTATTTTCGTTTTCATTTCCCATTTAAGTTTACTTGTGTAGTATTTAATTTTCTAGAGGGATATTTATAAATAGATTTCTGAAGTAATGGAATTTTTTTTAATTGTTGATTAATCGTGGGGATTTGTTTTTTGTCCTGAAAAAAAGCTACTGAATTTTCAATCTTTTCTCTAATATCCTGATTTTATTTGTAATTTTATTAGTTATTAATGTTTTGATGATTGTTGTGTTGGTAAAAGAGTTCTGCTTTGGACATGAAAAACGAATTTCGTTTTGATGTGTTTTTAGGGAATGAAGTAGGAGTTCATAAATAAGATTGTTTAAGGGTGAGTTTGATTAACAGTTGTGAACTTGAGTGTATAAACAAGAATCTTTAAACTCTTTTGTGTCCATTGAAATTTAGTGGAGATGGGTTTTCTTTGATGTAGATAGTTCAAGAATTAACTTTTTATTAGTGAAAGGCGTATTCTTTACTAATCTTGAATTCTACCTTTCTTCAATTAAGCTTGACATGTTTCGCTTGCTTCGGGTAGGATTTGTAAAAATTTTTAGCCTTTGCTTTTAAGTTACCTAACGTTGTCTCTTTTGTAGTTCCCTCTTTTTCATTCAATCAATAAATGCTTTCTTTTTCTTTCATCAATGGTTTGCTTTCTTCTTCTCCCTCTGTTTTTTTCCCGTTGAATGGAACTTGGAATATAGCTTACTGTTCGAAGCTTTGCTGCTACATTTTGCTTTTTACAGCTTATATCTCAATTCTCATCTTTGCTTTTCATATAGCTGTGGTTCGGAAATCTCCCGGGCAGTGAGTTCTCTTATGTTGTATTAGTATCTTATCACAATATCTGATTTGATGAACTTTGGAGTTTTTGAAGTGGGTGGTCATTTCATTTTTTAAACTGATAAGCAAACAGTACTTAGTTTGTATTGAGTTGATAGATTCTGCAAGGTTTCTTTTTTGGCTGCTGATTTGATGTGTTTCTTATGGAGCGTGGATTCTTTATGATCAGTTGGTGGTACTGTACTGCTGATAAAGGCTGGCTTTGTGGTCTACATAAATATCTTATTATGAACATCCATGTTTTATAATCAAATAAACTTAAGATGGAGTTATTTGAGATTTATCATGTTGTAGGTTAAATTTTCACATAAATAAAATTCTATGCTGGTCAACTTAGTAATGATCAACTTGGAAGAATGTACAGAAATTTCTGGGATGTGGTATTCCTTTTAATCGTTCAACCATAGGATTGTTTGGTTGATGAACTCCTTTTAGCTGCAGATAGCCCTTTTAAAATTGTGGATAAGGTTTTTTAAGTACTGAAAAATGAAAAATTTATAGAAAAAAAAAATGAAGAATTAATGAGTGACAGAAGACAAAAGAAGCTTTGATGTTCATACAGGAACACGAAAGATGTTGCTTTTCTGTGAAGAATTTGTTCCTGAGAGAACGCAATTTCATTTGTCAAGACATTTTATATTAACTAAATGTAATTACCACTGAATGGTTAGCTACTTCTGTGCTTAATTTTTCAGAGAAGAGAATGGGTTGTTCTATGCATTGGACCTTGGCGGAACAAATTTTCGAGTTATACGGGTACTGCTCGGTGGGAGGGATGGAGGTGTTGTCAAACAAGAGTTTGAGGAAGTTTCAATTCCTCCACACTTGATGACTGGATCTTCAGATGTGAGCATCATTTCAAACTAGTCTATCAAACTTAAACTTGCTTAGAATAGTTAGTGATCTGAATATATTGTATACGGTGGTGATTTCAGGCACTATTTGGTTTCATTGCTACAGCGCTTGCCAATTTTGTTGCCACAGAAAGTGAAGGTCTGCATTGTTCACCTGGGAGACAAAGGGAGCTCGGTTTTACCTTCTCATTTCCAGTTAGGCAAACATCAATAGCATCTGGAAATCTTATAAAATGGACAAAAGGATTCTCGATAGATGATGTGGTGAATCCTAATTACCCTCACTTGCCTCCCTCCCCCCTCCTCCTTTGGCCATCTGTTTTCATTGCATTACAATCAGTTTTTTCAATTACAGTTATATTGGTTTTTATCTTGGTGCATATCTGTTATGAGAATAAAAAACTTACAAGAAATTGTTTTACCATCTAAAAATGTCAACGTTTTTCCCTTTACCTACTCCACTTCTTTGCGTTACATATATTCCTTTTCATCAGTGAACAGTGACAAAATTATTAAAGCATTCCCTAAGGGGTACAGGTCATATGCAGTGTTAAAAATTGCATTAATAATATTTTGGAGCCATTCTATGTAACAATGCATATAATAGTTAGTCTTTTTATTGTGAGACACACATGCAGCTGGCAGTTGAACACAGACATACTGGTAGTACTTGATTTCTGATGGTTTTGATCACTTAAATAGAGAAACCGATCGTAAGCATCTGAAATTTACTAATTTTGTTAGTGCTTGTTTTCTGATGTTCTGGATATCACTCTGAATTTATTATTAGTTTCCATTGATCTGTGAAATCTTAGCAGTAAGGTATGTTCCTGCTTAAATTCTGTGGGAACACATGCCAACCATGTCAACCAAGCTTCAGGAGCAAAGGAATTTTCTATCAAAGCGTTCATTTTCTTTCTAGTTCTTATTGCTCACGTGTAGTCTGCATAATTTAGTTAGCGAGCATATATCTCTACTGTGTGGAAAGCTCAAATTAACCACTTGTATCTTACTTACTCAGAGTTATAACTCTGCCACATGTGCTCTACATTTACTTCTAAAAGCAGACAGTTCTCTAAATATAGCCTTGTGAGGGTATATCCCTGATATTTCTGCTCTGGAAAATGTTAAAGCAAAATACTGTAACCAGCACTTAGACTCAAGATTGCAATAGCTTCAGTCAATAACTGTACCTTCTTATTCTGCCAATCCTTTTTCACCTTGTTGCTAACTTCATTCCTGGTCCTTAGGTTGGAGAAGATGTGGTGGGAGAATTAACCAAAGCCATGGAAAGAATTGGACTTGACATGCGCGTGTCAGCTTTGGTAAGTAATTTGGTTGCTGTCCCTGGGTTCTTTGTTTGGGTGTTTTCTATTAAATGGCAAAGAATGTGATTTACAGTCCAGTGCTGATGGAATGGGTGCTTAATGCGTAATGCAGTCACATGTCTACATAACTAAACAGATTCTTCAACTCTCTGAGCTGATGTAGGTCAATGATACAATTGGAACATTAGCTGGAGGTCGATACCACAACCCAGATGTAATTGCTGCTGTAATATTGGGTACTGGAACAAATGCAGCATATGTAGAGCGAGCACAAGCAATTCCTAAGTGGCATGGTCTTCTACCCAAATCTGGAGAAATGGTTGGCATTTCAGATACAATTTCTCCTCTTTTTTACTTTGTCTTATGACAGGAATGCTTATAATTTAATAAGCATAAACTGATACCCGAACTGTTTCTTATTATAGGTTATCAACATGGAATGGGGTAATTTCCGGTCTTCGCACCTTCCACTAACAGAATATGATCAAGACTTGGATGTTGAGTCTTTGAATCCTGGCGAACAGGTGATGCTATATTCCTTATTTGTTTTGACTCATTGCTGCTTATAGAGGTGGTTTAATGTACTTATAAGAGCTTTGTCATTATTGTTTGCAGATTTTTGAAAAGATTATTTCTGGTATGTATTTGGGAGAAATTGTACGCAGAGTTCTACTGAAAATGGCTGAAGAGGCTGCCTTTTTTGGTGATATTGTTCCACAAAAACTGAAGATTCCATTCATCTTAAGGTCTGCCATATATTTTTGTTTGTGAGCTGTCTGCCATGTATTGAGTTCGAAGTTTTTGGTCCTTTTCCTGTTTTGAGTTGAGATGGCTCGTCATTGCATCTTGATCAACCCAATGCTGTTGATGTTGTAACTAATACAAACTTGCACTGCTGTTAATATGCAGGACGCCTCACATGTCTGCAATGCACCATGATGAATCTTCAGATCTGAGAGTTGTTGGAAGCAAACTAAAAGATATTTTAGAGGTATTATGCTTTGCCTATTGTGTTTGCCTTTTGTATCATTCTATTTACCTCTTACATCTTGATACGCTTTCTTAATGAGAAAAAGAGATTAATTGTAATTCAGCATAGAGATCAAAACTTCCTCTTAACTTGCTTGAAGTATTCAAGTTGGTATGATAATGAAGTGATGTTGTGGAGATTTTGTTTGTCCCCATCCAATCGTCTCATGTTTTGGAAAATTTCATTGCCATACATTCATTTTCCTTCTCCATGCAAAACAAGGACCGCTACGCCACCTCACTTTGATGCATATCTTTCTTTTTGATACCATTTTATTTCAAAAATTAAAAATGATATCTGCTTAAGGTGACACTATTTATCCCAAAAACTTGCATAATAAAATAAGAAAAATAGTAGTTTACACACAATAGGTGAATAGTGGTTCTAAAGTTCAGTTATAACTCTCTTGCAATTAACTTCCAAATTACCTCATTTTCATAACTCGTTCAAAATAAATTTCTTTTTGGTTACTCTGTAAGAAATGTAAAAAATGAAAAGGAAAAGGTAAAGGTGAAGTTGGGTGAAAGAGATTGAACCTAAGAAAACAGGCTGACTCAATCTGTGCGATGCATTATATATAAGAGGAAATTAATATCAATAACTAGTTAGGTTAGGTTTGTGTTGATGACTGTATGTGTACCACCTCTGCTTCATCTTCTGTCAAGATAATTTGGTGGTTCTTGGAAACCTGCCACATTTGGCTTGGTGTGAACCAGGTTATAGGAGAGTCATGATGTTTTCCATTTTCAATTGCCATCTTTGCTCTTCTCCGACTGCAAAAATATTTCGTTGTTTTGTTATGTAATCCAAAGGGCACATTTCATTTTTGCTTCCTTTTGTCCCCTAGATACCTCATACCTCGCTGAAAATGAGGAAAGCTATTGTTGAACTATGTGACATTGTTGCCACTCGTGGTGCCCGCCTATCTGCTGCTGGGATTGTAGGCATCATCAAGAAATTGGGTAGAGACACTGTAAAGGATGGTGAAAAGCAGAAGTCTGTGATAGCAATGGATGGTGGGTTGTATGAGCACTACTCTAAATTTAGTACCTGCATGGAAAGCACTCTCAAGGAGTTACTGGGAGAAGAAGTTTCTGACAACATTGTCGTTGAGCAGTCTAATGATGGCTCAGGCATTGGAGCTGCTCTCCTAGCAGCCTCGCATTCCCAATACCTGGAGGTCGAAGAATCTTGATGATAACCCATTACATTAAGTAGTGTTACATTTTTGTTTTTTGTATATTATCTATCCCTCTACACTCGACTTCAAATCATCTGGAGCTTTTCAACCTAGTTCTTATGACGATGCCAGCGAAATCCATATTTTGTGGTAGTAAGTTGAGCAGTAGATCAAATACTCTTTTGAAAAGTGCCATTAGTGGTCCCAAGCTTCAGTGTGGGAGTCTGTCACACTGCTCCTCTTTACTTTTCTCAGTCATTTACATGAATTACACAATAAAGTGGGGGATGTAAAACAATTATTTGAGTTGTTACATTTGACGGAATATTTTTTCTATGGTTCCGATGGAAAATAAAGTGAATTTTTATGATCATGATTTATTTACTGGATCAACACGTGGTAGGCTAGAAGCTATCTCATTGCCAGATATGTTTTGTTCGTTAGACGAACTCTTTTTTGACCTGCATGCATGACTGTTCTTTGTTGATCTTTTGTTGCTGGTGGAAGCCAGGCGGCGAGTTTTTTGGGTTTCGCCTTTATATGCGTGCGATTTTAAATGGTGGCCTGTGGCTGTGGGAGAAATTCACAGGTGAAATTATTGTGAAGGTGGCGCGCGCACCTAAATCCTATGTCTCTCATTATCAGAGCCCTGAACGACTGTTGGGCCGTGCTTGGCATTAGAGATTTAGAGGAATGGTGCTTGTTTGCTTTAGTACACTGTATATATTAACGGATATCATGCATCCCAGCTTGAACAATGGTTTTGAAAAGATCGTACAAGCTACAGCATTGCAACCTTGTAGCTGCCGATTTTATTCTCTGAAGATTTAGATGGTATCTACCATCTTAGACTTATACTAGCTCATTATGTGCCTAACTATGCAAATTTTACAATTTGAACTCAAAAATAACACTCCTTATTCTCAAGGTAAGCAGGGAGTAGTGGTGATTTCTGTGCATAAAGCAGAGTGATCAATTATCGGATGCCAAAGTGCTGTCACTTTCTGATTGCCTCTCGCGTTTTGAGTTCTTAAGCAAAGGAGTGGAATCATACTCACTTCCAATGTTCTTCACTCCGTAGACCAATGGATGGTTCCTTCCGAGTAAGATTTGCAAAACCTCTTTCATGTGAGGCCTAGCAGAAGGCACTTCGCTGGTACAGAAAACCCCCAATAGGAAAACATTGCTCATTTCATCCACGTAACAAGGTTCCTTTATCTCCTCATCTAAGGCATCGACTATAGTTTTTCCTTCTTGCATGTGACGCAATGCCCATTTGGCGAGGCCTGTATGCTCATCACCATAATTTGCTGCTTTTCCCGTTGTTAGTTCTAGAAGGACAACCCCAAAGCTATAAACATCGGTCTTCTCATTTACTCTGACTGTTTGAGCATACTCTGCGATTCAAGTTATAAAATAAGAAACTTCAATATCAGGTACTGGAAAAGAAGGGCAAGGAAGCAAATACACAAGGATAAGACCTGAAGAGTGATCTTTTACCTGGAGCTATGTAACCAAAAGAACCGGCAACAGCTGACACGGTGGCAAGTTCTTCCTGCTTAATCAGCATCTTTGCTAAACCAAAATCAGCAATTTTTGCATTAAACTCAGAATCCAACAAGATATTGCTTGACTTGACATCTCGGTGAACTATTGGGGGAGAGCAGTCGTGATGCAGGTAGCACAGACCCTGAGCAGCTCCCACTGCTATCTGCAGTCTCTTCGGCCAGTCCAGAACAACATGATTTACTGAAGTTGATGCACTGTTTGATCGCCTTGCCGTATGCAGCCATTGATCGAGACTATGATTCAACAGATACTCATAGACAAGAAGTTTCGAATTGTCATTGACAATACAACAAAGCAACTTCACTATGTTCAAATGCCTTATTGTACTCAGTATCTCAACTTCTGCAAGGAACTCCTTTTCAAGTTTCTTCTCCAACGGTCTGTTATTCCAGATTCTTTTCACAGCAACAACACTCGAGCCGTTTGCAGCAACACGATATACTTTTCCTGATCCACCGCTTCCTATCAGGTTGCTTTCTGTTAATCCTGACAATATGTTTGATTGAGTAAAATTCAACCTATGGAAGTTAATGAACTTCCATTCTGAATCCGATCTATGGTTTCTCTTCCAGTGAACTCTGATAATGATGAATGCAAATAACAATGCTAACAGAAAAGCTGTAATCAAAACACTTAATATCAAGGCTAGGAGTTGGGTTGAAGTTTTGCTTGATTTTTGGGGTCTGGAAATGCAAACCTTCAGGTATAGCGATGGCCTACTTGCACAAATACCAGGATTGTTCAAGAAGCTACTGGAATATGCTGCATTTTCATACTCAGCTGGGATTTTTCCCACGAGATGATTTGAAGAGAGATTGAGATAAGTAAGTCTCAGCAAACCGAGTTGAGGTGGAATTTGGCCAGAAAATTGATTATCTGACAAGTCCAGTTCGAGCAGGTGAGGTAGGGTAGCAATCTCCTCCGGAATCTGTCCAGAAAGCTGATTTTGACTGAGGTTTAGAGTAGTTAAAGATTTCCAAGAGATGATGTCAGATGGAAGTGCTCCGGTAAGCTGGTTCTCATCAAGTAAAAGAACCGTCAGATTAGGAAGAGCGGTTAATTCAAGAGGGATAGTGCCAGTAAATTGGTTATTGCTCGCATTGAAGACTACCAGATTCCTCCAAGAATTCCCTTC
>Ga0307515_10014617_pt1 | contig 14532 bp, 10 predicted proteins | sample 17_EM_MG_FD_194513 | JGI IMG/M metagenome (GOLD analysis project Ga0307515, IMG submission 194513) | Populus trichocarpa ectomycorrhiza microbial communities from riparian zone in the Pacific Northwest, United States - 17_EM | ecosystem: Host-associated > Plants > Roots > Unclassified | place... | reverse complement strand
CCATCCGGTGTGCGCACGTTCAGCGTCACACCACCCTCGTCCTGCTCCAGCCCGATCAGCTCATGCCGGCCGCGCAGTTCGATGCGCTGGTCGAGCTGCACCGCGCGCACCAGCTTGGCCTCGACGCTGTCCTGCTGCAGGTTGACCATGGCCGGCATCTTGTGATGCGCCTCGAGCAGCAGGTCAAAGGCATAGGCCTCGCGTTCACCGTGGAAGACCCGGCCACGCTGCCAGCGCACGCCCTCGCGCGCAACGGCCTCGCCAACGCCCAGGCGATCAAACACCTCCAGCGTCTTCTTGGCCCAGCAGACGGCGCGCGAGCCCTCGCCGATGCGGTCGCTGTCGTCGATGACGACAACCGGCACGTCGCGCCTGGCCAGGTCCAGCGCCAGCGTCAGGCCCACCGGTCCGGCGCCGACGATGACAACCGGGCGGCGCTGCGGCTGCCCAGAGCGTTGCTCCAGGCTCTGGTGATACGGGTAGCGCGGCAGGTCCATTTTTCAGGCCCCTTCGAGGGCCTTCCACATGTCGACGTCGCGCTCGGCCGTCCAGATGCGCGGATGCGCCGTGCCGCCCGCTTCGTCAAACGCGCGGGTCACGTCGAAGGGCATGCAGTGGTCGAAGATGACCCAGTGGCCGTACTTGGGCCGCAACGCGGCCATAGTGCGCTGGTAGACCGGTTTGAGCTCCTCGCCCGCCGCCACGCCGGCCTGCACGGCGGCATACAACTCGCTGACGAAGGCGCGCGTGCCGGCAAGGCCGGCGGCAACCTGCTCGACACCCTTCAATGCCGGCCCACGGCCGGGCACGAGGGCAGCGGCGTTCAGCGCAGCAATCGCATCCAGCGTCGCCGGCCAGTCGGCAAAGTGCGCATCGCCGCAATAGGGCGTTGCATCGAACTCGACCAGGTCGCCGCTGAACAGCACGCGCTCTTCAGCCAACCAGGCCACCGTGTCGCCCGCCGTGTGGCCACGGCCCGGCGAGAACATCTCGACCTTCACGCCGCCCAGGTCCAACGTCAGCCGACCCGAGAAGGTCAGCGTCGGCCAGGTCAGCCCTGCGGGCACGGACTCGACGTTGCGGAACAGTCGCGGGAAGCGGCCGATCTCGCTGGCCTTGTCCTGCTCGCCGCGCTCCTTGATGAGCGCCAGCGTCGCCTCGCTGGCAATCACCTGCTCCAGGCCCTCGGCCTGGAAGGCCGACGCGCCGAGCACGCGCACCGCGTGGTAGTGGCTGAGCAGCACGTACTTGATGGGCGCCGCCGTCACCTCACGGATGCGGCGGATGACGTCGGCCGCCATGACCGGCGTGGCCTGGGTGTCGACCACCATGACCGCGTCTCGGCCGATGACGATGCCGGTGTTGGGGTCGCCCTCGGCCGTGTAGGCCCACGCGTGCTCGGAGAGGCGCTCGAAGGTGACCCTTTTTTCTTCCAGGTCGGCTTGCGAGGCAAAGGCTTTGGTCGTCATGCGGGTCTCCAGCGGCGGATCAGAAATTTAGCCTATTCCAAATGAATTCGCCAATATAGAATTTTTAGCATGAGCGACGTCAAGGGCAACGGCAAGGAAGCCAGGGGCATCCAGAGCATCGAGGTGGGTGGCCAGTTGCTGCTGGCCCTGGCCCACCACGGCCGGCCTATGCCCCTGAAGGACCTGGCCCGGGAAGCGGGCATGACGCCGGCCAAGGCGCACCCCTATCTGGTGAGCTTCATCAGGCTGGGCCTGGTGGAGCAGGAAGGGGGCAGCGGGCCCTATGGGCTCGGGCCGCTGGCCCTGCAGCTGGGGCTCATCAGCCTGCAGCAGTACGACCCGGTGCGCCTGGCCACGCCGGTCATCGAGGAACTAGCCCTGCAGATCGGCCACACGGTGGCGATTGCCGTCTGGGGCACGCGCGGGCCCACCATCGTGCGCGTGGCCGAGGGGCCGACGCCGGTGCACATCAGCATGCGCCATGGCACGGTGATGAGCGTGGCCGGCACGGCGTCGGGGCGGCTGTTTGCGACCTGGCGCGCCGAGGACGCCCTGGCTCTGGGCGAACCCCTGCCCGATGCGGCGGCACTAGCGGCGGTGCGAGAAGCCGGACTGGCGACGTCGCGCGACGGGGTTGTGCTGGGCGTCAGCGCAGCGGCGGCACCGGTCTTCGACGCAGCCGGCCGGCTGGTGCTGGCGCTGACAGCCATAGGCGCCAGTGCGAGCTTCGACACGGCCGCGACGGGGGCGTTGACAAGCGCGCTGCGCGACGCCGCCGCCCGCCTGTCGCGCCGGCTCGGTCACTGACCGCCGAACCGCAAGACAAGCGACAGGTTTCTTTTGGAAATCTATCGCAAACTATTTTTGCAATTTGAGCAGCATCTTTTCAGGTCATATATTTTCAGATTTCAATAGATCTATCGTCGCACCCAATATTTCACTCCTAGTGCGTCAAATAAAATCATATATGACTGATTTTTCGCTTACATATATTGCTGCACCGTCAAGTATCGTGAACTTGTATTTCCATTTGGAAAAAAGCATCACCCCCAGCGCGAACAATTGCCCGCAAATTTCATAAACTCGTTTTAAATCAACGACTTATATGTCATTGATATGACTCGGGCCGCCCAATGACCCCCGCTCGGGGATGCCCTAGTCACCTTGGGTTTCTACCAACCAGGAAAATTCGTTCACCAGCCAGTGCCCTGACCGGGCGCCGGGTTCTGGCGAACCTATTTGGCAAACCACCCGTTTGTCAGTCTTTCCTGGAGCAGTGATGCACAAGCAAACCCGAATTACCGCTGCGGTCCTGATGGCCGTGAGCGGTTTCAGCGCGATGGCGCAAACCACGCCGGAGACCCCGGCAAGCCAGCAGATGGAACGCGTGACCGTCACGGGTTCGGCCATCAAGCGGCTTGATGCCGAGACCGCAGTGCCGGTCACCGTCTTCAAGATGAAGGACCTGCAGCAGCAGGGCCTGACGACGGTCGAACAAATCCTGGGCACGCTGACGGCCAGCCAGACCAGCCTCGGCACCAGCCAGGCCGTGGGCTCGTCGACGGGTGGCGCCTCCTTCGCCGACCTGCGCGGCGTGGGCGCCAACAAGACGCTGGTGCTGCTGAATGGCCGGCGCATCGCGAACAACGCCTTCGATGGCTCCGCGCCCGACCTGAACATGATCCCGATGGCCGCCATCGAGCGCATCGAGGTGCTGCGCGACGGCGCCTCGGCGCTGTACGGCACGGACGCCATCGGCGGCGTCATCAACTTCATCACGCGCAAGGAATACCAGGGCGGCACCATCACGGTGGGCACCGAGGTGCCCCAGCATGCCGGCGGCAAATCGCAGAACGCCAACGCCGGCTTCGGCTTCGGCGACCTGGAGACCCAGGGCTTCAACGTACTGGGCTTCGTGGACTTCCAGAAGCAGGATCGCATCAGCGGCTCGCAGCGCCCGTTCAACACCCGCTACGACGGCGGCATCTCCGGTTCGCCCTCGCCGGCCAACTATTACCAGGACCCGGACGTCTACTACAACCCTGCCGCGCCGGACTGCAAGAACGGCACGTTCACCATCCCGGCGGGCGACGGCTTGTCCTGCTACATGACGACGTCCAACTTCGTCGACTACATCCCAAAGAGCCAGCGCGCCTCCGGCATGCTCAAGGCCGACGTCAAGCTGGGCGAGAACCACGTGCTGGGTGCGGAGTACTTCGTCACGCGAAGCAACGTGAAGACCCTCATCGCGCCGGTCCCCTTCGGCTTCCTGGCGATGAACCGCCTGCGCCCGGACGGCACGCCCAACCCCTACTTCCCCACCAACGCGGCCCTGGACCCGGCCTTCGACGACGGCCTGGTCGGCGAAACGATGACCGACGGCGGCGCGCTGATCCAGCCGGGCTACGTCATCGCTCGCTGGCGCGACATGCCCAACGGCCAGCGCGGCGACAGCAACACCAACACCCAGCAGCGCCTGACGCTGTCTCTGGAAGGTACCGTCGCCGGCTGGGACTACGCGGTCGGCGTGAGCCGCAACCAGAACAAGGTCGACGAGGAGCTGACCAGCGGCTATGCCAACGGCCCCCTGGTCTATGAAGGCGTGCTGACCGGCGTCATCAACCCCTTCGGCGCGCAGAGCAGCGCCGGCCAGGCCCTGCTCGACAAAGCCGGCGCCAGCGGCCTGATCCTGTACGGCAAGGGCACGACGACCAACATCGACGCCCGTGCCAGCCGCGAGTTGGGCGACTGGTTCGGCGCGGGCCGTGCAGCGGCCATTGCCATCGGTGCCGAGTTCCGCAAGGAAAAATTCGTGCAGCAGGCCAACCCGGACTACGCGGCCATCGTCATCGACTCGACTGGCATCGACCCTGCTACCTATAGCGCCGGCACGCGCAAGGTCTCGGCGGCGTATACGGAGCTGAACGTGCCGCTGCTGAAGTCCCTGGACATCACGGCCGCGGTGCGCTACGACAAATACAACGACTTCGGCAACACGACCAATCCGAAGATCGGCTTCCGCTTCCAGCCGAGCAAGGAAGTTCTGGTGCGCGGTTCCTACTCGACCGGCTTCCGCGCGCCTTCACTGTTCGAGTTGAACGCCGCCCAGACCTACACCAACTCCGGCACGATCAGCGACCCGCTGCTGTGCCCGACCGGCACTGGCAGTTCGGCCACCTGCAAGGTTCAGGTGATGGTGCTGAACGGCGGCAGCCTGACGCTGGAACCCGAGAAGAGCAAGAACGCGACCCTCGGACTGCTGTTCCAGCCCATGGCCGATCTGAACGTGGGTCTGGACTTCTGGTGGCTACGGCTGAAGAACCAGATCGGCGTCGTCGGTGACGACTCGTTGTTCAAGCCGGCAAATTACGAGCTCTTCAGCCAGTACTTCCACCGCAACGGCAGCAACCAGCTCTCCACCAACGGCAACCAGTGCCCGGGTACGAACTGTGGCTACGTGGACGTGCGCCAGCAGAATCTGGGTGGCACCAACACCAACGGCGTCGACATCACGGCCAACTACCGCGTGCCTTCGTCTGTGGGTACCTTCACCTTCAATCTGAACAGCACCTACGTCGCCAAGTACGAGTATCAGGACTTCCGCAACGGCCCGTGGAACGCGAGCGTGTCGGTGTTTTCCGGCACGGGCCCTGTGTTCCGCTGGCAGCACACGCTGACGGGCATCTGGACCAAGGACGCCTTCACGGTGGGCGTAACGGGCCACTACAAGTCCGGCTACTTCGACGTGCTCAACCCCGACTACGGCCCGAACAACGTGAGCAAGTACGCCACGCTGGATCTGTTCGGCTCCTGGAAGCCGATGAAGAGCACCACGCTGACGCTGGGCGTTCGCAACGCGACCGACCGCGATCCGCCGCTGAGCTATCAGACCCAGGTCTTCCAGGCGGGCTACGACCCGCGCTTCACCAGCCCCATCGGCCGCGCCTATTACGCGCGGGCGTCCTACGATTTCTGATCGACGCTCGGCGCTCTCAAAGCGAAAGGGGTCCCACGGGACCCCTTTTTTTCTGTTCGGCGGCGTCGCCGAAATGACCCGACAGGCTCAGACCGCAGGCAGTTTGGCCAGCATCGCGGCCTCGGTGGCCTCGTCCCAGAACAGGGGATAGAGGCAGCGCGCCGTCGACAGCAATTCGGGGCGACCGCCCAGCAGCGCAATCTGCTCGCGCGCTGTCGAAAAGTCGAAGCTCATCAGCACGGCCGGTGCGTCCACGCGCGGGTTGTGGCGCGCCGTGGTGTAGGGCATCAGGCCCAGCCAGCGGCGATAAAAGGCCACATGGCGCGGGTTCACCTCGATGACGAGGCGTGCAACCCGCGCACGGCGGTGGGCATGCAGATAGCCAAGGTGAAAGATCTGGGCCAGCACGCGCTTGGGTTCGTGGGAATGCTTGTCGACCGCCAGACCGCCGAACTCGCAAAGCGTGATGCCCGCAGCGCGCCATTCGGCCATTTCTTCCTTGAACAGCGTATCGGCGTGCAGGCCGCCGGGGCCATCAAAGCGCACTGACAGCGTGCCAACGATTTTGTCGCCGTCGTTGGCGGTGCAGACGATGTCGCCCGCCTCGTTGCGGCTGCTGTACCGCTCCCGCGAAACCGCCAGGCCGCGATCACCGTAACGTCGTTCCACCAAACCCAATGCGTCGCCGTCCAGCGCACCGAAGTCGCTGTTCATTTCCAATGGCGGACCGCCGAAAGGATTGAGCGGCGTACGACGACTTTCTTTGAAATTGGGGAACATCAACTGCGTCCTTGGCGCCCAATGCGCCGAGTGCGGAAGTCTAGGGATTGGAATGTGACTTTTCCCCGCAGCAAACAGACGGATACATCTGCTTTCCCTAGGACGTAGGGCGTAAGTCACCCGAACAGGTGACAACCTGACGAGAAGGTTTCTGTTGCGTGCCGCCCGGCCGCAAGAAACTAAAAAGGCCACGCATGCGTGGCCTTCTCGTAAGCGCGAAACCGACTCGGGCGCGCTCAGGCGGCGTAGCGGGCCGCCAGGCGGTTCATGTTGGTCATGGACAGGCGGTGCATCTCGATCAGCGCGATGAGGCCGTTGCGGTGCAATTCCAGCACCTTGGCGTCGGGCAGCTCGCTGTACTTCTTCTCGTCCAGGGCCAGGAAGCCCTCGACGTCCAGCTTCTCGCCGTTCGGCAGCGTGGCTTCAAAGCGCATGTCCTGCAGCAGGTCCAGCTCGGCGAGCAGATTGCAGATCAGGCGGGTGCGCTCGGCCTCCTGCTCGAAGTTTTCGAGGAAGGCACGGGCATTCAGCAGGAACTCGGTCGGCTCGCCGTTGGCGAACAGGGCCTCGCCGGTGGTCTCGCCGAAGCCGGTCCACTTGCTGTCGTAGCAGACGGCCAGGCTGTTGGCGTTGCCGTCCAGGCGGGCCATCGCGAAGGGGTAGCGACGCACATAGGCCGGCACGTAGTTGGCCGTCCACTTGTCGCCGTCGACGAACAGGTTGGAGCCGGGCTTCAGGCCGAGCACGGCCAGCGGCGCGACAGGCTGCTTGCCATCGGCGGCTGCGTCGCCCGTGCGCACGAAGACGACCGGGAACTCCTTGCAGGCGTCACCGAATTCCACGGCAGCCAGGAAGACCGAGTTCTGGTCGGCCACGCGGCTGACGACGGGGGCGGCCGTGTCGAGCTTGAGGTTCTTGTGGACTTCGCGGTCCAGCGGCTGCAGTTCGCCGTACATCGGGGGGTTGCTCATGTGTTTCTTTCTCCAGTTTCAGCGGCCAGACGACTGACCAGCACTTTGTCCACACGTTTGCCGTCGAGGTCCACGACCTCGAATCTCCACGCGTCCCACTCCACGACATCGGCCGTGCGCGGCAAACGCCCCAGCAGCAGCATGATCATGCCGGCCAGGGTGTTGTAGCGTCCACGGTCCTCTTCGGGCAGTTCCTTCAGCTCCAGGCGGTCCTTCAGCTCGGGCACGGGGATGAGGCCATCGATCAGCCAACTCCCGTCCTCGCGCTGCACCGCCCAGGCGTCACCATCACTCGGAGCGTTGAACTCTCCGGCAATGGCTTCCAGCACATCGCGCACGGCAATCACGCCCTGCACCTCGCCGTACTCATCGACGACGAAGACCAGGGGTGCGTCCGAGACGCGGAAATGGTCCAGCAGCTCCATGCCCGACAGCGTCTCGGGCACGAAGAGCGGCGGCTCCAGGCCGACCATCAGGTCCAGCGGCAGGCCTTCCAGCATGCCGGCCAGCAGGGCCGGCGCGTTGGCCACGCCGAGCACTTCGGTCAGGCCGTTACGGCAGACCGGGTAACGATTGAAGCCGTGCTCGCGCAGCACCGCCAGCACCTCGGCAGGCGTCGCGTCGACCTCCAGCCAGGCGATCTCGGCGCGCGGGATCATCATCGAGCCGACCTGGCGCTCGTCCAGGCGGAACACGTTGCGCACCATCTGGTGCTCATGCTGCTCGATGACGCCGGCGTCCAGGCCCTCTTCCAGGCTGGCCGCGATCTCCTCTTCCGTCACACCACGCTGGCCGCGGTTGCGCAGCCCCATCAGGCCCAGCGTCGCCTCGGTCGCGAAGCTCAGCAGCTTCACCAGCGGCCGTGTCGCCGTGGAGATGAGATTCATCGGCGGCGCAACCAGGCGGGCCACCGTCTCGGGGTAGATCTGGCCGACGCGCTTGGGCACCAGCTCGCCGAAGACGATGGTGAGCAAGGTGATGATGATGACGACCAGCGCCGTCGCAGTGATCTGGGTCGCATCCGGGTTCAGCCGGAAGGTCTCGGCCAGCCAGCGCGACAGCGGGCCGGAGAACGCCGCGTCGCCGACGATGCCGTTGAGCACGCCGATGCCGGTGATGCCGATCTGCACCGTCGACAGGAATTTGGTGGGGTTGTCGTGCAGGTCCATCGCGGCCTGCGCGCCGCCCTCGCCGCTTTCAACCATCACCTGCAGCCGCGCCTTGCGACTCGCGGTCAGCGCCATCTCCGACATCGCGAACAGGCCGTTGAGGAAAATCAGAAAGAGAACGAGCGCGGTATCCATCTAGAGCGCCGGGCCTGGGAAACCGAGGCGGCGCGGGGTCGAAAACGAAGCCCGGGAGACTAGCAGATGGACATGACGCCGCCCATCGCACATTCCCGGGTCTTCACGGTTCAGCAGCTGACACCTTGCCCAGCATGGCCTCGCAACGGTCGGCCACCGCGCGGATGGCGTCAGCCTGGTCGTAGTCACGGTATTTGTCGGCAAAGGCCTGGGCCCTGGTCTTCAGCGACACATCGGCCAGCGCCCGCTTGACCAGCCTCGGGAACTGCCCCGACGCCGCCTCGGGGATGGCCACCGCCGCGCCCAGCGCCTCCACGCCACGGGCAAACATCGTCTGCTCCAGCTGCTGCGGGAACAGCAGCAAGGGCTTGCCGGCCAGCAGCAAGGCCGCGACCGTGCTGAGGCCGGAATGCAGCACGGCCACATCGCAGCTGCGGCGCACCTGCTCGATGTCCAGCGGCTGGCGGGAGATCTGCAGGTGATCGCTGCTGAACTTCTCGATGGTGCGCTTGGACACGCCGGGGATGTGCACCAGCACGCTGGCGTCGAGCTGGCTCAGTACGGTCAGCAGCGCGTCCAGGCCGCCGTAGTCGGGCTTGAGGTAGGCGAACACCTTCAGCGCGCCCTTGGCCGGCCAGTGCACCGCCTCGCCGCGACCCAGCGCATAGATGGGGCCGACGAAGTCGCCGCCCACGCGGTTGGGGTAGTGGTCCAGCTCGGGCAAGGTCGCAAAGACGTCGGCGCTGCCAGACAGGATGTCCAGCACGCTCTCGATGGGCGGCGCGCCCAGTTCGTACAGCACCTGGTTGGTCACGTGCACGACCTGCTGCTCCGAATCCAGCATGCGTGCCGGCGGCGGCGCCTTCTGCCACCAACGCAGCGGCGGCAGCGGCCGCGCGAAGGGCGGCACCTGGAAGCCATTGGCCAGGTTGATCTGCGGCAGCCCCAGGCCGCGGCTGGCGACGACGGCGGTGGGCGAGTAGTCGAACAGCAGCGCGTCCACCTGCAGCGCCCCCAGCAGGTTGCGCCAGGCGCGGCAGATGCTCAGCAGGGCCGGCGGGTCGAGAAAGCCGAAGGCCATCAGCAGCTCGGCATGGTTGAGCGGGTCGGGCAGGTTCATGACGCGGCCTATCCACAGCGGCGCCTGGTACCACTTGAAGCCATGCGGCCCGAGCAGGCGCTCGGCCTCGACCAGCTCGCGGATGATGAAGACGACCTCATGGCCGCGCTGCTGCAGATCCCGGGCGACCGGGATCATGCGACCCAGGTGGCCATAGGCGCCGCCGAGTTCCCAGATGAATGCGTAGCGAGCCATGGCGCGCGAGTCTAGGTGGAAGGGGGAAAGAAAAAGCGGCACCCGCAGGTGCCGCTCCGTGAAAGGCGAGGCCTGGATCAGCCCGCCTTGCCGCCGCTGCGTCGGCGTCGGCTCAGCCACCAGCCGCCGCCCGCCGCCGCCAGCAGCGCCAGGCTGCCGGGCTCTGGCAGGGGCGCCGCCGTCGCGTTCAGCGAAAAATCGTCAACGATGTTCAACGTGCCGGCGCCAAACGGGTCGCCGGAACGGGAGATGCCGCTGAAGTCGCTGCATTCATAGGTGGGCAGCTCGACGCGCGGGCCGTAACCGCCATAGCCGTCGTAGCCACCATAACCACCGTAGCCACCGCCGCAGGTGTGGACGATGCCCTGGCCACTGACCGTGGCGATGATGTCGTAGTCGATGGTGATGGTCTCGCCGGCTGCGACCAGACCCAGGCCCACCGTGTAGGAACCACCGGCACCGTAAGCAGAGTTGGCGTCGGCCGCGCTGCAGCTGGCCCAATTGCCCAGGGCGCCGATGTCGCTTTCCGAGCAGGTGGTGACGCCAGCCGCTTGCGAGATCAGCGTGTCGCCCTGGCTGACGATGGAGCCGTTGCGGCGGATCTGCAGGCGCGTGTTGGCCGAGCCGTCGCCCACGCCGTAGAGCGCCGTTTCGCCACCGTCCACGTAGAAGGAGAAGTCCAGCATCAGGGCGCTGCCCGTGGTGTTGGTGTAGCTGCCGCTGTAGAGCGCGCTGGTGTTGGCGTAGAAGTCAGTTCCGCCACCCGAGGCGCGTGCGCCAAAGTAGGTCGTGCTGCCCGTGGAGCCGTAGGTGTGGAAGAAGACGTTGGAGCCGGCCTCCGTCTTGCTGAAGTAGAAGTCAGAGCCGGTGAAACCCTGTTCGGCCACGGCATCGGTGGTGACGCCGCCATTCAGTGCGTAGAAGGCCGTCAGCGTGATGGTCGGATCGGCAGCCGCCGTGACGGACACGCCGGCACAGGCCGCTGCCACGAGCAGGCTCAGCAGCCTGGCGCGGGGCGCGGTGTTTTCGTTGTACATGGTGATCTCCAAGGATGAAGCAGCAATCCAGACCGGCGCACCGGCCTGGGGCTGGCCTCATCCGCAACATTCGCGCCACTGCGAATTTATGAGTGCCACCAACGACTTGGGAGCCACTTCTAAAAGTCCGTCACAGGTCTGTCAAGAATCCCGACAGCCGACTCCCCCTTAGCATGTGGGGGATGAACTACCTGATCGGCGATCTGCAAGGCTGCTGCGACGCCTTCGAGCGGCTGCTGGCCCGCATCGGCTTTTCGCCCTCGCGGGACCGGCTCTGGCTGCTGGGCGACCTCGTCAACCGCGGGCCCCAGTCCCTGGCCACGCTGCGCCGCCTGCAGGCCCTGGGCGATGCGGCGACCTGCCTGCTGGGCAACCACGACCTGCACCTGCTCGCCGTCGCCCACGGCGTGAGGCCGCAGCACCGCGGCGACACCCTCGCCCCCATCCTGCAGGCCGACGACCGTGAGGCGCTGCTCCACTGGCTGCGCCACCAGCGCATGGCCATCTTTGAGGCCGGCTGGCTGATGGTGCATGCCGGTGTCGTGCCGCAATGGAGCCGCGACGACACGCTGGCCCGGGCCGGCGAGGTGGAGGCCGTGCTGCGCGGCCCTGCCCTGCCCGACTTCCTGCATGCCATGTACGGCAACGAGCCCGCCCGCTGGGACCCCGACCTCGCCGGCACGGCGCGCCTGCGCTTCACCGTCAATGTGCTGACGCGGTTGCGCTTCTGCACGGCCGACGGTGAGATGGACTTCAAGACCAAGGACGGCGCGGGCGCGGCGCCCGAGGGCTATATGCCCTGGTTCGACGTGCCCGGCCGGCGCACGGCCGACACACCCATCGCCTTTGGCCACTGGTCCACGCTGGGGCTGCTGAACAGACCAACCCTCTTGGGGCTGGACACCGGCTGCATCTGGGGCGGCCAGCTGACGGCGGCGCGTGTTGACGGCGCGTCCCGAGAAATCATCCAGGTGGCGTGCGAGCAGGCGCAGGCGCCGGGCTCGTAGAATGCGGACCCTTCGGAAGCTTGGGGGAGCGGTTTAACCCAACGGTCTTGAAAACCGTCGGCCGGTAACGGCCCGTGAGTTCGAATCTCACAGCTTCCGCCAGCGTTGAAAGCGCTGTTCCTGGCCTTTGTGACTTGAAGCATTCGCTTGCACCAGGTGCAAGTCTTAAGTTCAACGGCCCTTGAGGGCCGTTTTTCTTTGTGTTCATCCCCTGGTAGCGGATGAGTCGCCCCGATGTAGGCCACGCGCAACCGCATTTCCGTTGAGCTGGCACCCGCAACACGGGCAAGCCATGTCAACATGATTGCAGCCGCGCCATAGACCTTGAGGCTACTCGTCGGCAGACAAGGCGACCAATGGCCATGAAGAAGGTGCCAGTCCCCGGCGTTGGCCGTCCATCGCCGATGACCCCTTTGGTGCGTGCCATTACGGCAGTGTCTATGCGTTTGCGCGAGCGGCAAGCGAATCCAATGCCAGCGGGCTGACTTCGGCGCCTGGAGCCGTGAGCAATTGGCGCCGGGCGAGGTGAGCGCTTATCCACTCCGTTCTTCCTTTGAAACCGTCCCATCGGGTTAGGGATGTCGCGCCCAAAGGATCCCATTGCCCAATCTCTCCCAAACTTCGTCGCCGGGGAGGCCAGCGTGTTGCAATCGAACGTGCTTCAGCTGCAGTTGGCCTGCGAACGCGTGGGCCTGGTGGGCCGCAGCCCGGCCTTTCGCACCATGGTTGACTCGCTGCTGCGCTACGCCGCGGTCGACGCCACAGTGCTGATCGAAGGCGCGACCGGCACCGGCAAGGAACTCGTCGCGCGCGCGCTGCACTACCTGGGCCCGCGCAGCGGCCACCCCTTCGTGCCGGTCGACTGCGGCGCGCTGCCCGAGACGCTGTTCGAGGACGAACTCTTCGGCCACGCACGCGGCGCCTTCACCGACGCCAGCCGCGACATGAGCGGCCTGGTCGCGCAGGCCAAGGGCGGCACGCTTTTTATCGACGAGATCCACACGCTGTCGCCGCGCTCGCAGGCCTCGATGCTGCGCTTCCTGCAGGACCTGCGCTTCCGGCCGCTGGGCGGCCAGCGGTGGTTCGACGCCGACGTGCGCGTGGTGGTGGCGACCAACCGCGACCTGGAGCGCGGCGTGCGCGAGGGCTGGTTCCGAATCGACCTGTACTACCGGCTGAACGTGGTGCGCGTGCACGTGCCCACGCTGGCGGAGCGCGCGGAGGACGTGCCGCTGCTCGCACAGGCCATGCTGGCGCGCCTGGCTAAGCGCTACGGCGTGCCGCCGCGCGCCTTCGACGGCGCGACGCTGGCGCGCCTGGGCACGGTGCCGTGGCCCGGCAACGTGCGCGAGCTGGAGAACGTGGTGCACCGCGCCTTCATCGAAGGAGACGATGGCGCGCCCCTGCGCCTGCCCGGGGAGGCGCGCGCGGTCGAGGCCTCGCCCTGCGACTACGCCAGCGAACGCGCGCAACTGCTGGCCACATTCGAGGCGCGCTACCTGCGGCGCGTGCTCGCCGCCGCGCACGGCAACGTGACGCAAGCCGCCCGGCTGGCGGGCAAGGAGCGGCGCCTGTTCGGCCGCATGATGAAACGCCACGGCATAGAACGCGCCGACTTTGGCGGCTGAGTCATTTCTTCGCCGCGGCCTTGCGCTTGCGCGCCTCGCGGATCGCGGTCTCCATCGAATCCAGCGCGGCCCCCATGTCGACGGTGTTGGTCACGAGGTCGAAGTCGGCCACGGTCTTGGGCATCTGCAGCACCAGCGGCCGCGCCGGCTTGGCCTTGTTGCTGTAATCGGTCTCGATGCGTACCGCGAACAGGTCGCGCCGCTCGCCGTTCTCGACCAGCGACAGCTGGTAGTCGATGAACTGCTGCCGCGTCGTGCCCTCGAAGTTGCGGTGCTCGGTCGACAGGCGCAGGTCCAGGTCTGGTCGCGCCTTTTTCATCTCCGACAGGTACAGCTCGATCCCACGCGCCTGCAGCGTCTGGTTGACGTAGGTCGGCGCCAGCGGGATGTGGTTGTACAGCTCGAAGCCGGTGCCCTGGCCGCGCGGGTGCGCGCGCTCGTGGTCGACGCCGGTGGACTTCATCACGTCGACGCCTTCGTTCGACACGCCATGCTTGTCGGTGCGCAGCTGCGGGTGCTTGCCGGCCTCCCAGCCCTGGCGCCCGATCGGCGCGCCCAGCGGCGCGTCGGTGGCGATCGTGTCGTGGGAGGTGCGCCACACGCGCCGGCCGCCGGGGAACTCGAAGATCGTGCCGTGCGGGATCGCCTCAGTGCCGAAGTCGACCAGGTTGTCGTCGTTGATCTTCACCAGCACCCAGTCGGTCGGCCGCCGGCCCTTGAACGGCGACGCCGGCCGCAGGCGGTGAAGATCTTCCACCTTGGTGACGGTCTCGACGATGTTGAAGTTCTTCGTCTCGCTGGTGGCGCGCACCTGCGCCTCGACCGCGGGGTCGACCTGCGGGAACAACGGCCTCTTGACGAACTGGGTGCCGTCCCATTCCATGCGTGGCACGTAGATGCTCTTGCGCTGGAAGCGCAGCGTCCCGGTCTTCTTGACGAAGATCCAGCCGTACTTGTCCTTGTCGAACTGCTGCGCGGCGTCGCCGTAGCGCTTGCCCGCCTCGGTGAAGCCGCCATCCTCGTAGGCCAGGTTCTCGTCGTCGAT
>Ga0307515_10014616_pt1 | contig 14532 bp, 6 predicted proteins | sample 17_EM_MG_FD_194513 | JGI IMG/M metagenome (GOLD analysis project Ga0307515, IMG submission 194513) | Populus trichocarpa ectomycorrhiza microbial communities from riparian zone in the Pacific Northwest, United States - 17_EM | ecosystem: Host-associated > Plants > Roots > Unclassified | place... | reverse complement strand
AAAATTAAAATTTTAGTTATTTTATTATTAAAATTATAAATATTAACAAAAAATGGCTGAAAAAAACATTTTTCTTGCAGGTAGCCGACCCCTACCAGCCCCCTGTCTTCGCTATTGACAAAGAACACCCTTTATCCCTAAGATAAGATTATTATTTTGAGATAGAAAATAGAAACAAATAAAATATATATTTTTTAAAAATATATATATAAAAATTCTTTTAAAAATTATTTAAATGATAAATTCTTTTTATTTCTTTATTTTTGTCTCTCATGTTTTTATTTTTTTCATATTTTTTTTTATTATGAAACAGTATCTAAACATAACAAAAAAAAATTACTTTCTTGAAATTAAATGCTATGTGGATGATATTGATGATTTTTATGTTATTTAGAGTCAATAGCCCATAACTTCTTTTTTTTTATTCGAGGAAACCTCACTCTTCGAAAAGCGTTTTTTGTCGGTCCAGGTGAGCGAGTAAAACCTTGGCTGTCCCAGGCTCTTACAAGAAATGTATGCCCTAACTCGAACTCGAGACCTGTTGTGCAGATCTCAAACTCTTTACCATCACGCTATGCCTTTTGAGGACATCAATAGCCCATAACGTTATTACATTAAATGCTCTTAATAATTGTGCTTCTGTGTGTGTTGTCATTATTAACAATGTTATTAAACTGAATTTAATATGATTAATTTGATGAGATCTTAATAATTGATTTAGTACAAGCAAAGCTTTAAATTAAATTAAATAAGACTTTGTTGAACAAGTTAAAATAATATTTCACTTTGAGAAAAAATCAAAATAATTTAATTTAATTTTTTAAATTTTTTTAAATAATATTATTTTAGATTGATTTGAGTCAATTTAAATTAATATAGTTGATTCATAATCTATATCTAGATCTTATCATGAGCTGTACTAGATTTAATAATTTTATTTATTAGTGATGTTATTTGTTTATTTTTATAAAAATGTGTTTGGGCTAAATATAACATGGTTACTTTTTAATGGTTTTAATATTTATATATCAACATATTTTTAAAAATGGTACAATATCCAAAAGAAACATTAAATATACTTTAAAAATAGTCTTAAAAACCCATGGGGTCCTGGCGGAGCGGTTAGGCACGCTCTTGTCGCTTACGAGGTCTGGGGTTCGACCGCTCTCTTCGTCTGCAGCCGGCCCTTTGGGGAGCACTTGTCACCCGGTGCGTAAAGGGATTAGTCTGAGCCAGCGCTCAAGATACCCCTGGTTCTACCAAAAAAGAATAATCTTAAAAACAGTTTAAAAACATTATTAAACGACATAAACAATTACATAGTTGGCACTTAGAAACTTACTTGGACAATTATATAGATTGGGTGTCCATCAAAAAATAATATTCTTTTGATTTTGTAATTTGTATCTCACTCAAAAGATTTGGACGGCTCGGGCCATTAGCACATCTCGGCCACAAGGTAGAAGCCCACTTGATGGCTCTCATACCAAGTCTTCAATATTAAATTTAATTAGGTATAATTCTGAATTGTAACTCAACTGATCAGGTTTTGAGTTTGTTTTTTTAATTATCATGAATTCAAGTTTTTTCAGGAGTACTGGAGGCTTACATAATCATTAACTTTAGGACCTATAGAATTAGTCGAGATACACACAAGTTAACCCGAACACTCACATTAAAAAAAAAAAATTAAAAAGAATGAAAATGGTGACAATGGACAAGGAACATGAGGAGGGAGCTGATAATTATAGAACTACAGGGATTTAAACCAAATTTAGTCTTCTCAAAGACATGGATCAAGCATCTTTCACAAAACTGCTCAATCTCTTGGCCCTTCCCTTTCTTCTTTCTCTGCCTCTTAATATTCTTTATCATCCTCAAGCACATAAGGTCACCATCTTCAACTAGGGAGTCTCCTCCACCAGGTCCTAAGCCATGGCAACATTCTCCATGTGGGAGAAAGGCCTCGTATCTCAATGAAACACCTCGCCAAAATTCATGGCCCTTTGATTTCACTGGGGCTTGGATCATCTAAGATGGCAGCAACTGAAATTCTCAAAACTAATGATCATTTTCTCTCTGGGAGATATCTGTCAAAAACAGCTCCTTACGATAGCAATGTCCTTGACCGCCGATGTGGTAAACTAATTTAAGAACTTCTTTACAGAAGTAGTCATGCTATCGTACTTAAATTAATGGCAGTCAATAAATAGAAGTTCTATCAGAAAAGTTTGGAGTCTGTTATATATATGGATTTATGCTATATTTATTTATGTTAACTGAATCACATATGCTTTTCAGATGGATAGTGATGTTGCCTTACAAAAGTCAGCAATTTTTAATTTATAATAAATTGAGTCTCTTTCGATGCCTTGCACTTAGTCACTGAAAATGATTGTTGTTATTTTAGTGCAAACCTAATACATTAATTATATGAAAATGCAGGCATTGAACAGAAGAAATTCTGACTTTTCTTATCTTATCGTATAATTCTCCAACGAAAATCCTAGCAGGCTTGACTATTGCACAAGGACATATATCGTGAAACTTCATGTAGATGAGGTTTCACTTCTTCATCTGTCCAGCTCAATGCATGGATGGTCTGTACTCTGTAGTATAAATGCTCTTCAGTCGAAGGAATCAGGCGTTACGAGTCATCTGCCTAGACTTGATCATTTCAGCAAAAGTTCTGAAGCTGATGAGAAAATGTAAATCTTTAATGCTAAAATTGAAGCCACGAGATTTAAACAGAAACAGAATGTTGATAAAGCAGCAAAAAGTAAAGAATTCTTGGAAGTAGAAAATTCTTGGTCTGTCAAAAAGGATACGAAAAACTTTCTATCCTTACTTGAAAGTTGGCTAATAAGGAAAGACAACAAGAGATCAAAGGAAACCTAAGAATTAAAAAATTAAGTACAAAATTATAGAAAAATAAAAGCGCAAGAACTAGGCACGAAAGAAATATTTCATAAACGATTTAAGGATGAAAATGATATTAATTGAGTTTTAGAGGGACTAAATAAAGATATTTTACTAAGAGAAATAAACGGGCCGACATTTAAAGCAAAGCCGACAAAGGTTTCCAGCTCTCTCCCATTCCATAGCAACAGACCGGGCTTTAGACCTTCAAAGAACTAGAGAGAAGCTTTGCTTCCATCCTCACGAATTTACAATGGCAGACGATGAATACAATGATGTTGACATGGGGTTTGCTCTTTTTCCTTTTATCTCTTATATAAAATGAGCTACGGTTTCTTTTCTCTTTGCAAAACGGAGGGAAAATAGGGTTTTGTCTTTTGGTAGTACAAAGAACGAATTTTTTTTCTGTTTTCCCACACCGCAAATGAATGAAATGATGAATTTTTGCTATATTTGAGGTCATTAGGAAGATTTTGCATCTGGGACTTTGTAATTTTCTGCTATTTGATTATTTTTTGTTTATATTGTTAATCATGCTCTTTGGTTGTTTTTTCATGATTGAAGTTTGAGTTTATAGTGCCAATATGATTGTTATTTGATGGAAAGTTTTCTGCTTTGTTGATATTGTAAGCCCATGAAGTAATGATTTTGATTTGATAAGCAGTTGCTCTGTGTTTGGCTTGATTCAGGTGTTGTTGGTAGAAGTATAGATAGGTTGATGTGGTCAATGGTTTGGCTTGATTTCGTTATAATTTTGATATTAGATTCGAGACTAAGATTATGCTGGCTATTTGATTGCTGGAAGCGGAGTTTGTTAATTTTTGTATAGGTTATAGAATGTTTGATTCTGTGTTAATGTCCCGAGGTGACGTTACGGAGTGTGTTATTTTAGATTTTGGAAACCACTCGAATATTTGTGACTACTCAGAATACACGCATCATGCAAATTCTGTGTTCAATCTCCTTGCTTTTTGGAGTTATTTTCCCCCTTTCTGTCTGGTGTTCAAATAACATGTGTAAGGTTTTCTAAATTGTTGTTGCAGATATGAGGATGAGCCGGCAGAACCTGAGATTGAAGTAAGTAGTTGATATTGTGATTTGCTTTCTGTAACTGAAGCATCTATCTTGTTTTATTTAAAATATGGGTGAAATGTTTGGACAGGAAGGAGCTGATGAAGATGCCGAGAACAATAACAATGAAGATGACACAGGGGAACCAATTGAAACTGAAGATAAAGAGGAACAGGCACCAGTGGAGCGGCCTCGTAAAACATCGAAATTTATGACAAAATATGAGCGTGCCAGAATTTTGGGTACCCGTGCACTTCAGATCAGGTTTATTCATTTTTTCCCAAACAAACCTTGTCACTGTGGAATTGGGTTGATCCAATTGAGTTTATGTTGCTAATTTCTTCTTTGGCTCTGCAGCATGAATGCTCCTGTGATGGTTGAGTTGGAGGGTGAGACTGACCCACTTGAGGTAAGATTATTTTACTGCGATTTATGTTGGATTATTAGATGATTTCTTTTATAGAGATGAATGATGCTGTTGCTATTGGTGTGCTACTTGCAGTGTATGATATGGTTTGTATGGGAACAGAATTTTCTGGTGCCTTGCACCTGTATGTGTACAGATTTTTGCAACTCTATATCATTTTTGGGTTAAAAAAGGCACTACAGTTGATGTATTTTGCAGTTTGCGCGACATAGCATTTGTATATATGTCATAATAAGTGTACATGTGATCCACAAAACTATTTTCTGAACACTTTTGCCATCTGAGGGTAAGTTTGACTTGATAAGAATGCATTTGGGCTTTTTTGTCGGATGGCAATTGTTTGACTCACCATTTAATTTTTCATTCGCATGTTTCATAACAGAGTTATGCATAACAATATATCTGTTTCTCACTATAATATATGTGGGTTTGCTGAGAATCTGGGTAATAAGTTTTTGGAGTAGGAACAATTTACTATAGGACGACTGGTCATAGATTATCCTGTCTTTCATAGTTTAATAATTTGATATTTTGGATTTTTCATTTAATTAGATTGCTATGAAGGAGCTTCGTGAACGAAAAATACCTTTCACCATCCGTCGCTACCTGCCTGATGGAAGGTGAGATTATTTGCTTAAATTTATCCTTTAGCAAATTGATTTCACCCCTGGAAGGGGGGAATGTACAGCATGTTTCTCCTTTGATTTTGTTTACTGTTCATTCTAGTTTCTTGTTGTTCCTTAACACATCCTGTGGAATTATCCAGTTATGAAGATTGGGGAGTTGATGAGCTAATTGTAGAGGACTCGTGGAAGAGGCAAGTGGGAGGTGATTGAGCAATCATTATTTGGTGATTCATGCTACCATTTGATCAATTGATAGTTTAAAGCCTTGTATGATATGTAACCAAACATCAATGTTCTAATTGCTCAGAACATGACCTGTGAAACTAAACTGAATATGTGTGGTGTCATGACAGTTTTTGAACTCTAGAAATGCTTGTGATTTCTAGAAAGAAAGGAATGTGGGTGCTTTAAATTTCAAATGTTAGTGCAAAGTGCGTTCTGGCTCTACAATTGCATGTCTGTCACAGTAGTAATTGCCATGAAGTTTCCCAAGGAAAAGATTGGGTGGATGAACGATTAGGGGACTTGAGAAGGATTCTATTCTACTTCTGCCAGGCATAGAAGAGAAATTTTCTTGGATTTACCAATCAACTGCAAAATATTGCCTACTCTGAATTTATTGCTGGCTAGATGGATGGATTCCTAAGTGATTGCTCTTACTCAGAAGCTTTCCGAAGCTTAACCATCTTCCTGCCACACTCAGGGTTCAACTGCCATCATGTTATTACACTTGACGGTGATTTACTCTCTTTAGAAAAAATGCAATCTCCTAGATAAACCCAAAAACATCCTGAAAAATGCACTTGCATGACTATTGTAATTACCTTAAGAAACATTAACCATTATGAGATCCTTGCATTTAAGTATGAAATTAAGAGGATGTTAACAAAACCCAAAAATATGCTACCCAATATATATTCATTTTCAATTGAATCCCAAACCTATAACTTTATCAATAAGGTCTTAAATGTTTCGAAGATATTCTCAATTAAATCTTTTTGCTAATATTCATCAACTTCTTTGTCAAATTTTCTTCAAAATAATGTCATTTTAGTACATAAATATGCACATTACACCAAAAATGTTAATGTTCATTAACTTTTCTATCAAAATTTCCTTAAATCAATGCCATTTTAGTGCATAAAATAATAGACGGAAATTGAAAAAAGGATACGGTTGGTAATATATAGAAAACTTTGGAGATCTAACTGATAAAATTTATCGAATTTGGATACAATTGAGAATGACTATATAGATCTAGGACTCAATTGATATTTCTCCTTAAAAATTTAAATGTGATATCAACTCTTCTTCAAAAAAACCCAGTTATGTTTCGAGCTCTCTGTGCCAAACCAAAGTCTATGATGATGAGGAGAAGCAGATCTCTGCTCCAACTTGTTAAGAGAAGGTAAAGAACCAAACCCATCATTTTCTTTAACTTTTAATGAGTTTTGTCTTGAATGCTCAATTCAAGAACCCATTTTTTCATTTCAGATTTTCAAGATTTTAAGTTACAAAATGTAGAAAAGATTTGATATTGATGTTTATGATCACGATTTAGTGATATTTATTTTTGTTTTCCATGCTTATAATCTGTAGTATTTCAATCATGAGCACATGTGGTGTATTTATTGTATGCTTTAAAGCTCAGTAATTATATCTATCCATGAACATCTTCATGCTTTATGGGTTTGATTCAGGTAAAGATTTTTTTGTTTTACATGTCTAAGATAATTAATTTATGATTTATTAGTAACCATTAATTTATTTCATTATTAGCTTTGGCATAACCTGGAAATATTGTAAAGTATTGAACTTTCGTAGTTAACTTTGAGAAAGACTAGTACTTTTAATAATGAAAGTGAGAATTAAGAGGGTATTTTGATGCGATATAGTGTTGATTTGATCACAAATGATTCTTGTTAATGTGTAGTTAATAATAATAAATGGTTTTTTTCATGAGAGTAATGAATTTCACGTCTATATAAGTTCAAGGAGAAGTTTGATGTGAAAGGTAAAGTAAGAGAAGGGATCTTCAATTTTCGGAGCTAAATAGTATTGCTTCCAATCTGTTGGGTGGTAGTCATGAAGGGAAACCGATCTGGAAATGATTCAAATTCAAATTCTTGGGATACACTAGAATCTAGACTTTATAATTGTTTCTTTGGCGATGCTGACCGAATTACAGACTCTTTTCTGCACTATGTACTTCAAATTTTTAGTTCAGCATTTCTTTTTGCTTAATTATGTAGACAATTGTGTTCTTGATGATTGTAAATTTAAGGTTTCACTTCTTTGGCTAAATATGTTGCAGGGAAGATACTCCCAGTATGAAGCATACGAAGACGAATTTATGACTAGGAAACTACAGAATATGTCCATATATGGCGGACACTCGGGAAGAGCAACTAGTAAAAACCATTATCTTTACTTTAATCTTTATTTAGTGATTGCTTACCTTTGATGGCTAACTATTGGCAAGTGCTAGAGTTTGTTCCTAACTCTATACTCTGCATGATGAAAAGTTGCACTGATATTTTAAAATCTGCAGTACTTAGTGGACTACTAGGAATGCCAATGATTTTATTTCGGAGCGTACAGAGGCCTCACCTCAAGATAACCAAAAAAATATATTATAAAATTAGAACCAGACTTTTTTTCCATATTCTGTTCGGGTTGAGTTGAATAAGATTAAAAAGAGACTTTCATGAGAAAAGTTCGTAGGTTTCAAATAATCTGGGTAAACTAGTATATTGGCTAATTAAATTTTGTGGTCTAGACATCATCAAGAGCAGAGCTCTCACCACTACGCTATTTTACTGGCTGTACTTGTCTGGTTTAACAGAAGATCAAATAGGATACAAAATTTTAGGGTACTCTTATTTAAGAATGGTGATTATATGGAACATTTTTTGAGTTATGGAAACAGTTCTCTTGATGCCTTATGATATCGGAGCATTCCACTGTGACTACACATCATAATAAGCAACAGTAAATGTTCTTGCTTTTTAGCATTGAGTTGAGTTGGACCTTCATAAGATTTTTTATAGCATTCGTGTCAGTTTATTGTGGATCCCTTTGAATGAAATAGAAAAACCTTCACTATAAGTACCAAGTCCAAAGCCTAATATAATATCCATAAAAAACTAAAGGTGGGGAAAAGCTGTGGCAGTCAGCCATCCAGCATCCTCAACAGCAATGTTTAGAAGTTGTGACTTGAAACCCCTTTAGGAAATCTGCTGTATTGATGGTGCCACTTAAGAATATATTTGACCTATTTCTGTATTAGTAAATACAAACTGATAAAATTAACATAACTAGAGCCTTTTATCAATGTATAAAAGCAGTAACTGGGGGCAGTTCTCAGGGGCAATGATTGGACAATCATGGCATGGGAGGTATAATTCATATTTGGAAGATGATGAAGCTTTAGCTAGAGAATTTCAGGAGATGGAGGATAGTTTGGGGAGTATTTCCTTATATGATGGACTTTGGAAGTCTAACTGGTAAAAACTTTAGACCTTTAATTGAATCGTATTTGGTGATTGATTAAGCTTCGTGGATAACTCTTGGCAAGTGCTAGACGGGGTGTGACTCAATAGTGTGATTGCTAAAGACTCACATTTCTCGTGCAGCAAGTTTTAAAATCTACCAAAATAAGTCGGCTATTTATTATCCAAATAATTTCAGTCCTGAACACACCTTCTTAGGCTCAAATTAAAAATCAAAACTCCACAAATAGAAAATAACTGTAGATGGAACTGAATTACATGCTGGCCAAGGGCTTGGACTTGCAATATCTGGAACCTGCAAATCACAACTAGCATCAGTTCGTAGTATCACAACATTCCTTTGTAACTACACAGCATAAAAGATAGGCCTTGTAGGAACTTGTAGTGGCTTCATGTTTGTCTCTCTGGCTCTCTTCGAATGGATTAAAAACCCTCCACTGTTATTACCTAGCTCCAAAGTTTGAGCATAATTTGTTGGGCAAAGCATGCCAATTGAATGAGCCATCTAGCATTCTCAAATCTCATTGAATTTAAAGTTGAAACCCTTTTAGAGTATCCTTGATCTTAAAATGCAAAGCTTGTTCACTTCCTGATTTTTTCAGCAAGAATAGCATATGACTTTGTCCAATGTTGTTATATTCTTCACCCCAGACATGCAATTGGCTGACAGAAGTTTCAATATTTCAAACTATTATCTGTATACACTTCTTAGGTGGCCTGGTGATGAATTCAACTGATTATTGTAATGAAATTGCTTGAGTAGAAGTTCTAAAGGTTTCAGTTGAATAAACTTATTCATTTTTGCCCTGGCATATGGTCTCTCCATTTTTCTTTAGTTGGCAATGGAATGATTTGAACTCGAGTCACCTAAATGGCTAGACCCACCCTGAACAACTGGACCACTCCCTGTGGTTTTTCCAGTCTCTACATTATTGTGGGGACTAAAATGCATTGATCTTTTCTCTGTAATTTTTTTCAGAGGAGACATTTTTAAAGGGTATTGAATTGATTTCAACATTTACATTTACCTCTGTTATTTAGGTTTATCCTTATTTATATGACCAAAATAGTGAAACTCTACAGATCCTGCATGGGAGGATAATCGTGGAGGAACTGCGCGGGTAAGATTATGAACCCCTTACTCATTTCTTTTTGTTCTTCTATTTTTCTTCGAGGTCTGTGTGTTCTACTGAGTCAAGTTTTTCTATTTTCTTACTTTTTCAATCAGGTGTCTAATGTTCAAACACAGGCTGGACCTGTAGTTGATCTAGATAATATGTCATATGAGGTAGGCTTTCAAAAAACCAGTGGTAACATTTTGGCTCAGCCTGTTAAAGAAATAGATGATGCACATGTGAGAATATTTAAAGGATTGCATGGATTGTCTTCTTCTATTCTGTGTAAACTCTGTATTCTTTTGGAACATCAGTTAAAACTTTGAATTTGTGGCTTCAAATGCAATGAAAATCAAAGTGGTCGGTCTTCCATATGTGTTGATGTTCAAGAATTCTTGGCATTTGTCTTGTTCTTATCATCTGACTTTCAAGTTCTTGCTGCCATCTTTATAAAATGGACATAACTTTGAGATTCTTTTATTTTGTGTAGGAAACGAATCGATTCCAAGAATCCTTGGGCAGTGTGAGCCAAGGTGTGTCACAGCAAGCAGTCTCTAGGTTGCCTATTCACAAGTACAGTCCATCAAGCAGCAAAGGCAAATCAGGAGGAGATACAGAGTAAGATAACTATAAACTTCAATTATAAGTTCTATTCAGCACAACCTTTATCTGCAAGTGATAAGCATGGGCACATAGACACACATGCATATGCAAATAAAAGACCATGGCTATGCTGTCGATAGTGCCTGGCCGCTGATACCTGTAACCTTTCCAAAACTAGCTTCTCAATTGTGATCATGCTATTATCCTCTTTAATTCTTCCTCATGCCTGCATCTAGGTGTGTCATCTGCAAAATGGAGTACGAGAGGGGGGATCGCTTGATCACATTGCCCTGTGCACACCAATATCACGAGGATTGCATTAAAAAATGGCTTGAAGATCACAAGGTAAGTTGTTTGTTCTTGCCTTGACATGTTGATTTCTGCTTAGCAGTTACTAAATGTAATCTTCTCAAAGTTATTTCGCTGTGCCTTTGTAAAGTTATACCTGACCCTCTCTTCTTCTTTCTCTTGCAGGATTGCTGTGTCTGCAAGGAGGAGGTGTCTGTTTGAATAGTTCATTTTGGCATTTGACATGGTAGCATGGCTGAGACTAGAGCTGCCGCTTCTGAAGATGCTCGTATCATAAGTGAGGCTATTCCTCTCTAATATAATAATTACTCTTCTAGGAGAACAATAAACGCTGCCAACCAATAAATCTTGTATAGATATTCTACCCTTTTTAGATGGAAATTATTCCCATCTTAAGTTCAGTGTATTTAAGTACCCTAATGAATTCTCCCCCCCCCAGGATGTATATTGTCTAATGGCCTTGTGACATTTAGCCAGCCACTTAGCTTTTTCCTCCTTTCTTTTAAAAAGTTGATCAAATTCTAAAGAAAATCATGTTTTGTTTTTGCTTTTCTTCATTTATAATCTATCAATTTCAAATCATGGATAGGTGTTTGAACACGTGATAAGGTTTTGATCGAGTCATCGAAGAGATTGTTTAATCAAATCAAACATCTTAAACAATCTAACAAGAAACATCTTAAACAATCTAACAAGAAACCTAGTTCAAGTCATCATTTCTTGTGTAATTATTTGGGTTAGGCATGGTTTGATTACAGTTGTTATTTGGCTTTTTTATATACTTTAATGAGTTTCTTAACATAATGAAAGGTTGACTTTGAATCCATAATTAAATTTAATAAAAAAATCTATTTTAATCTCTTGAAAATCTACTCTTAAACCCTTTCACAATCCAACCAACTGATTACAACATAAATTATTTTCTTCATGATTTTATGAAACCCCAGTTGATAGACAAGCATGTGGTACCAAACCATGTGATTCATGTTTAAAGATTTGAGATCATTACTTGTCATGTTTGATCTACGTTGGACCCCCCGGAGATGGGGCCTAGTTGGAGCAGAATCATATGCTATGTCTAAAAAGCATCGATCCCAGGAAATTACATGGAGGAAATTCACAAATCATGTGTATTGGTTTAGGTGTAGAAAATCTTTTTAGGGCTGATATGATACTTCAAGAAAGAACATCCACCCAAGAACTTTAATCTTTTTATGCGGGCATCTGCTGGTAAAAAGTTCTATATTCGTTTACTTGGTTGCAGCATCTTTCTTTTCTAAGTATCAAGTTATTTTATACATTGATACATGGCTTGGTATGGCTAATAAGTCATTAGAATATTTGCCGCGGATGTAAACAAAGTCAATTTTAAACCTTAAAAAAGACTAAAACTTGAATTAATCCGGATTAACTCATTCAATTAACGACTAGAGCCTCGATCAGCATGGAATCATAAGATAAGGTCCTGTAACTATGATTTTAAGCCTAGAATTAGAATGATGGCATCTAAATTAATACTGAAGAATGTTGACGAGACCTTGCAATATAATTGATCACACATCTTCAAAGAAGAAAGAAAGAAAGAGGGACTAAAATAGCTTCTGGACAAAAGAGGTGGGGCACATGCCGAGAAAACTAGACGAGAAAAGTTGAGCAAAGACCCCTTCTTGCAATCCCACAATGCCATAGGCCGATTGCCAAGCAAGAAAGCAGCCATCAAGACATCTTTGCATGCGACAATCTATTGTTATCTCACATGTAGCCTCTTTTAGTCGAACACAGGTGTGTTCCAGATGTGCATGAGCTCGATGTACTCGAGCTGAGTCAGACCCACGTCTGGTTAAGGGTTCAAAAGTGCTTTCTAAACATGATTAGTAAGTGTTAATAATATTAATTAGTGGATGGTATGATTTTGCTTGAACTTTAGATTAAAAGGCTTATTAGTTTTATGGATGGCCTGTCTCTCGTGTCTCAAACATGGTCAAGGCTACAAAATCTTTGTAATTATTTGATTTGTTTCTTTCTTTATTATTTGTTTATATCCCATCTGGCGATTCCCATGGAGGGCACGAGGGCCCATTGCTAGGGCCCACCAGTCAAATTACCCCTCGTGATTTGTGCTTTAGGTTGATTAAATAGTTAGTCAAAACAGCCTTAATTACTTGTAGTTATGTGCCAGATGGTCCTCTTGTTGGTGCTGCACTGTTTGTCGTCATGCGGATTTTTAGAATTTTTAATTTTTTAAAAAAATAAATTGATATTTTATATTATTATTTTTCAATCATCTTGATAATATATATATATATATATTATTTTAATACATTTTAAAAATTAACTATAGGTAGCTAGGAGACCGGCTTGCCATGCATGTGAAATTGGGGCATGTGAAAATGATCTTATAGGTAGTGGTAAATGGTGACTGGTGAAGGATGGAGATAGTAATTATATTTTATGAGTATCATATTTAAACTTTAAATTTCTCTGTGTAAATTTTGTGGTTTTCGTTTGAAAATTTTTAAATTTATCTGTGATGAGTGTGGGTAAAATTATTTGGAAATTAATGAATCAATATAAGAAAAGTGTAAAGTTATTTTGTTAATTTTTTTTTATATATTACAATTAGGTGATAATTTTGCCCTAGATTTTGTGCATAAAGATTTAGAGATTATTTCTTGTTATGACAGCTTCTATTTTTAATAAAAACTATTTGATTAACTAAATATTTTCTGTTTTTTACATTGTTTCACATGATAATTTTGCAGAGGTTAAAATAATATGTTTTTATTCATGAAAAGTTGCTTTTCATTTATTTTGCATCCAAAAATATATCTAATAACAGTTTTAATCAAATATAATTTTTTAAATCAGTTTTTTTAATAATCGCACTAAATATTTTTCTTAAATTTATTTTATAAAAAAACACAACAACCGCGAAAGCTATCATAATATCAAATACACATGTGATCCATCTCTTAGATATAATAGTTATTCATATTAGATTAAAAGATTAGTCCATCTCTTAAATCTGATATTTTCTCGTATTAGATTAGAAAAATTACTTCTTGCTACAAAATTAAATTAAAAATCCGGGATAAATAAGAAAAGGAGAAAAGTTTTGTAGTACAAGATTCATGCTTATGCTTAATGATAAATAAAGAATAAATAAGTTTTTCCTTTAATTAGTTGATTTGAAATTGTTAAAATTGAACAACATTAATATAAAGCACTAAATAGATTATTATTTTTATATCTTGAGGTGAAAAATCGAGATAAAAAACTGAAAAATATTCAAATAATTAAGGAGTGTTGTCGACATAGTTTCTTTCATGCATGTACGAAGAAGAATATCGTTGAGAATAATTGATTGATTTCAAACCAAATGGAAGACAACTAATCCTCTCTCCTTTAATTAAGACACATTATTCCCACTCGGCCATTTCGTGCCATGCGATGTCTTTACGAAGGGCCAAATATATTCCAAGATTTAATTACAAGCTTTATATTTGTTAATTTTAAGGTTTATAAAATAAATCAAGATATACGTAACCTGATTCGAATATCTAAATTAATAAAAGAAAATTAATATTTTTTAAGGAAAAATAAAATGTATATATATATATATATACATACATGTAGTGTACTTAATTGTTGTTTTGAGTTTGAAAAAAATTAAACAGGACAGAAGAGGCATGCTTGGCATGTTTCTTTTGTAATTTTTATTTAAAAATATAAAAAATTATTTTAAAAACATTGTAAAAATAAATTTATTTTATATTTATATCAATATCTTTTCGATCAAATATATTTTTGTTTTTATTATTTATATATCTTGTCCCACGCTGCTATGATTTTGACCATAAATATAGCATCCAAGAAATCGTGAACCTCATGGCTATATAATTAAAAGAAATGTCACCTTTGAATCAAATAATTATTAATTTGGTGGGTGT
>Ga0307515_10014615_pt1 | contig 14532 bp, 12 predicted proteins | sample 17_EM_MG_FD_194513 | JGI IMG/M metagenome (GOLD analysis project Ga0307515, IMG submission 194513) | Populus trichocarpa ectomycorrhiza microbial communities from riparian zone in the Pacific Northwest, United States - 17_EM | ecosystem: Host-associated > Plants > Roots > Unclassified | place... | reverse complement strand
TTTTTTTGGTTCCCCTGATGCACTTTTTGGTCATGCTTGAGAATCAATCTACTTTTATCACTCTTAACATCTTACGTTCTGCTATAGAGCACTACTTTGCAAACCTATTACTGGTGAGACTATCCTAGAAGGAGTGCATTGTGCTACAGAGAACTTGTGTGAATTGTGTGACTTCAAGAATATTCTTTATCAAATCTACCGAATCTACTAAACTTGTGTCAAGCTCTGCCTAACTGCAATCTATAGTTAATATTTAGAGAATACCAATTCTGAGGATATGATCCTAATTTAAATACTATACTTATGATCTACATACTTACAACTCTAAGGGAGTTACTGAATACATATTATATCACCTCCTAAGACTCATATACAGATTACCCACATTGGGCATACTGGAGTAACTTAGTAGGAACCTTGCATTCAACAAGCCCACTGGATAGTTACTTATAAGGCTACTTACTTAAGTTAGAAATACTAGACACATAACAATTGGGGGCCTCACTGGGAAATTGCCTATAATATGTCCAATACAGCTAGAGGATCAAGAGCTTCAGGATCAGCTCAACAACCATCAACTAGTAATCAGCCATCAACCAGTCAACTGCCTTCTACTAGTCAACAACCTACCTTACAACCTACACCTTTACTACCCACTGCCAGTTTAGTGTCACTGACCAGACATTCATCTCATCATAATTCACCTGTCCTAACAACCAGAGCACCTTCACCAATACCAGCAGGAAATCAACAAAACACTACCAACACTAATAATCAATTTTATAATTCTAGCTCCAGAAGTTATTATAATATCCCTATTCTTAAGGATGAATTAAATACTTACCAAGGATTTGACCATATTGATGATAAATGGCCAGATAACCACATTCTAGCACCATTTAGGTTATGCGATCTATCTACTAACCCTGATAAAATTATGATCAAGGATTTAAAAAAGAAGTTAATATCAGCTTATCAGACTTGGAGAAAAGGTAATAAAATACCTAGGATATATCCTAATCCATCAGAATGGTCCAACATACCTTCTGATATAACCGATGCACTAGATGGAGCACTACATCTAGATAGAGTCAGAGGAGTAGATTCATCAGGAAATTTCAAAGTGCGATACTTTATAAACTATGGCAGACATGAAACCTTCACAGAAGCCATAAATGATCATGCAACAATGTATAGGTATGTATACCACTACTGCTCCAAGACCCAGATGGGATATTCCTTCACATACTAACAGATATGGAATGAATGAGGAAGATGCATTAAAGGCTTCATTAATGTACAGATCCAAAGCAGAATTACTCATTTATGACTTACTAAATGTAGGAGACAACCGAACTAATCAAGCATTACTTGAAGATCTGGATATTCTTTACAGACTAAGAGGAGATCTTTGGAAGGATGAACAACCCACAACACAAACATCATCATCAAACCTAAAACAGTCACTAAACCAATTGACATTTGATGAAGATAACATGCCTCACTACAAATCTCAAGAGTTTACTGAATTAGCCAAACTATTATCTCAGATTCCTAGAAAACATAGGAAAGAGTTAGCAACTCACATAGGATTTGGAGAAAGAAGGAAATCCAAACATAGACCTTCTAACATTTATATTCCAGAAACTATTCCTGAGAGAAGTCATGAACAATCTTATGACCCTAAACATTTTACCACTATGTTTAGTGAGGAAATACCAATAAGGAAAATGAAGAGGTGACATGCTGAAATACATCAACCACCTCTAAATAAAAAAGTATCAGCAGCAACAGCTCATTTGAATATAGGATCCTTAAAAGAAACTATATATGGTAATACAACCCAAACCCAAAATCCTACTTATAACACATTTATAAGAGATTTACCACCTCACACCTCTTCACCTCCTAGAGATAGTCAAGAATTATCTTCAAACTCTGATCTATCAGCAAATTCCAAATACTTTAAAGTACCTTCAAGAGTTAATACTCCAACACTGGAAGCAAGAGGAAGAGAAAGAACCACTGGCAACACCACCCACCAAAGGTCAACAAATACTAACCAGCAGAGGAGAGATCCTTCATCATCATCCCCAAGTAGTTCATCATCCTCAGATGATGATAACCGCTCACCACCAAGGAGATACCCTGGAGGAGGAGGACCACCAGGAGGAGGACCTTTTGGAGGAGGATTCCTTGGAGGATTACCTAATGGAAGACAACCCCCAGGAGGAGAAGGACCACCAGGAGGAGGACCACCAAGAGGAGGACCAGGAGGACCAGGAGGACCAGGAGGACCACATGGAATACCACCCAACTTACCACTTCATATAGCTAGAGCATTTCATTTAACACCTTATCATTTTGACCCTAAGCTCAAATCTGATGAAATCCCTACATGGGACGGAGATGAAGATGCACTCCTGGATTGGATCAAGCAAGTAAACCAAATTGCCAACAGAAGCCAATACTGTCATGAGCAAATCAGACTACTTGCACCTACTAAATTTACAGATAGAGCTCAAAATTGGTTCTTATTCTTATCAGCAGCTTCAAAAGCTCAAATTCAACAAAATTGGGATACCCTGAGAATAGCCTTATCAACACACTTCCTTAACCAACATTGGTACAACACTCAGAAATCAAGAGCAATGATGGCTAAATTCCGGCAATCAGGTTACCAAAGTGAGAGACCTACTGATTATCTTTACAGGAAAGTTAAGCTTCTCAACACAATTGGAAATTGGACTCCACTTGAGTTAATCATTGAAGTCATGAAAGGAGTTCCTTCCAATTGGAACACTATTCTCAATACTGCTAATATGACAACAGTTGAAGAACTAGCAGATGAAATGGAATACTTCAATACTCAACTTGTTGAAGCTTCTAGCACTGACAATAGTCATATAATCAGGAGAATTAAGGATTTGGAAAGAGCAATTACTAAAAGTTCCAAATACAGAGCCAAAACTCATGAAGATGAAACTGAAGAAACACAAGCAGAAGTTAATCTTATAGGACAAAAACCTAATACAGGTAATACTAATAAGATGAAACACTCACCAGCAGATCATGTAGTTTCTAAAGGACAAACTCCTGAGCAAAAAGGAGGAAGACCTTGCAGGCACTGCAATAGCAAGAAACATTGGGACTATGATTGCCCCTATTCTGACTATCAGAAACAGCTCAAATCACAAGGAAATAAAGGAAAACCTTTTGTAAAGTGATTCAAAGATTTCAGGAGAAAGTTCAGGGAAGCACAAACCAAATTCATCAATTTGGATGATGAATCTTGGGATGCAATAGCTAATTATGAAGAAGCTGAACTAATAGGAGATGAAAGTGACTCATCATCTGAAGTATCATCTGAAGAACAGGACTCAGATTCAAGCACATCAATGGATTTTTAGATAAATCTCCAACAGACAGAGATTACACTGCATCCTCTTCACTTGCTGGAGTGATAGCAGACTCTAAACTGTCTGAAAGAGATATGGTAAGTAATTATGATACTAACTGTTTCCAGATACATACAGAAAACAATAAAACACTTAAGAACCAGAATTCATCTCAAGATCAGGCTCAAACTAATATTTGCGACACTCAATCAGATATCAAACAATGTCTTAAAACTAATACTTCTAATTGCAAACAGGACAAAGAGTATCAATGTAACTCAAGAGATATGGAATTACTGGGGAATGGATACCAGAAAAGAATTTGCAGAATGCACAAGAACTACTTCAAGAATGGAGGAATAAAAAGCAAAGATCTACAGGAGGATATAGGCATAGAGAGGATTGAAAAAATCGAAAATACATAAGAAACTGACCCATATTTTAAATCTTTCCTTTTAATTCCCAATATCCTCATTATCACTAATATTCCAATCATCATCACACATTGAAAAGAAGACTGAATTCCCTAGGGATATCACTGATCATCAGGGGAAATCAAATCAAATTAAAATTAAAATACTCACCACACCAGGAACCAGGAGTAAGACCACAAGCACAACAGCAAGTAGGTTTATAATCTTGGATATAATGCCCACACAGGAAGCATTGAAATTGATTAGGCACCAAGAGATTGAGCCTACAAGCCAACAGTATGGACTCAGCCATGACAAACCACACACTAGCTCTAGGCCTTTCAAAATAATCTTTATCATCTTCTGGGAAATGGAGATGCTCAATGGTAGCAAGAGCATTTTTGACATGTGGGTGATCATATAGAATTGCATCTTTGGAACAACCAATACACTCCATAATATCCACTCATTTCCAAAAATGTCAATGGGGAAGTCAAATTGAACAATGGAAGGAGTAGTTGGAGAATTCATTGATGAAGTAATAGGAATGCTGTTGATTGTTCAGAAATTTGTGAAAACTGCGGCCTATTTTATAGTAAAATAACTACCATTCATTAATTATGACACCTGTGACACCTTCCTTCATGTCAAACTCGACAGCTATCAGCTGTCTAACACAACAAATTGATTATGTAAAACACATTATCTGACATGTAAAGGGAATTACATCATACAATGAGAAGTGATGTCATCCTGATGACAAACTTGAAAGATGACAGCTGTCATCTGTCTGGCACAGCTAAGTGCTTATGTAAACCATATTATTCATCATGTAAAGAGAATTACATCATTTCAGTAAGGGAGATTACATCATGAGCATAACATCACTCTCCTTATGACAAACTTGATAGTTGACAGCTATCAACTGTCTAACTCTGACAAGGGACTTTATGTCAATCAAATATGACAAGTGACACCCTTCAGGTGTCAGTAATACACTTATACAGGTATGTGGGACTTACCTGCCGGAAAATTATTAAATAAATCATCATAAATCACACAATATCATGTCTACAGATGATAACACTATCCAACATGGTGACTGGCAATGGGTACCTTCTAAAACTAGAATTTGTACTAGATCCAACTACTTCATCATTATTTGAGGATTATTCATCTGAGGACATTTATCATTTCATTTACTACCTTTGTAATTTCAAAGGTTATGGTTCACTCACTGGTTGGCAACGACAGTTTCTAGAGGACTATGCTAGAATGTCACCCAAGAGATGTCAATTTTGTAACATGCCTTCTAACTACTGATGTGATACAGTAGCTAAAAATTGCTAGAAATTTGTAAATTTCGTTTTTCATGTTGTGTTTCTTTAATAACAATGTACAATCTTTATTGGAATTCTTTGAGAATTTTAGTAAAGTGAAATACCTGTGAAATGGCATGTGGTAAACAAAGACCTTAAAACTTTGACCTTCGCACCACCTGAACATGCCTGCCACCCGCGCCTCAGCATGTAGCACCAACTACAACAACCTTGTCAATGACCCTATGGGTAGACAACCAGAAGCCAGGAGGTCCCAGCGCATCCTGGAGCACACCTGCCAAGCAGTTGAGCCACTTGCTCCTGCACCAACACCATCACCACCAGCACTGGTGCCACTAGCACCACCAGCACTACCAGTAGTGCCACCACCACAACCCCTTAGGAGGTCAAGGTGACTCCAAGGACTACCACCTCCCCCAATACCTGTACCAACACACTGACTAGTGTGGCGCACTTGCATATGTGGAAGAGGATGCAGCCTAGTCCACTTTCCACTGGGCCCCATCATATATGAGGGAATGAGAAGGACCCCTGACATACCTCATCCACCACCAGGCCCTGTCCGTTGACCCCACTGACAGTGATCAAGGTCACCACTTCCATACCACCACCCACCAAGGCCTAACTGACAACCTGTGGCAACACCATATAATCCACCACCAGCCAGGTTGTTTCACCATGGGACACTAGGAGCCACACCCATCCACCTGCATTCTGAGGTTGGCAGTAGCTTGCACAACGTCAATGGAATGGTATACCTCCTGAACCACAGCCACACAACATAACCAATCACCATGGATGTGGGAGGTTTCTGGAACATGCTCTGAGTGAGCACCTAGGAATTCCAGAGGAATTTCTCTTAAGTAGTATGGCTTTTATGCATACTACTAAGGTGTGTCATTTCATTTCGGATTTCTATTCTCTTTTCTGAAGAATTTTTAGAGAAGCATGGCTGTGCCACAATTCCTTTGGAATTCAAAGAATAAATAGAATAGATATAAAATGTAATAAAAACATATTTGTAATTTTCCAAATAATGTACAATTTTTCTGAAAGTTTAAGTTGAAAATTAAAATAAGTAAGAAAATTTCGGAAAATTAAGAAATTAAAATACCTTAAATAAGTGGTTCAAAATTCCAAAATAACCATTTAAATCAATGAATAATCAAGGGTATTATTACATGAATTTCAGGAATTTCTACAAAATTCACCTGGAAATCCGCAATCATCACATGCACAAAACCAAAGGTCATTAAGCTGCCACTCATACTCCATAGAAACTCCTGAAATGAAATTAATATTAAACTCATTGGATATTAAATTACTTATGATTATTCAACTGTTGTTGAATTTCTGAGGAATTATCCACTGAAATTTCATCTGCTTTTATAGCATTATGTCCTTAATGATGACTCATACTACTGTATTGAGCTTCTGACACTTGACACCTGTCACCCTTCAAACTTTGACAGCTGACACCTGTCACTCTTCAAACCTTGACAGCTTGACACCTGTCACCCTTCAACTATGACGCTTGACACCTGTCACCTATCAACATTGACAAATTAATGTTTGTCATGGTATTCTTTATGACAAATCACATTTACCAAACATCATTTGACAATGACTCACCTTTGTTGCTGGCAACCTATATAAACCCTTGCTTTATCGACTACCTGCCATCATCCCCAAACATAAATCATAATAAATCTAATATGGCAAAACTAACTCTGAACAGTAGTTGTGATAACACTAGGAGTACAGCTGGTACTTCCATAATACAAGGAGACCCAATGCTGTTGTAAGTCAGCTTCTGAAAAGAATCAGGAACCATGGGAATATGATGGGATAAATCATAGTGATATAGAATGAGTGAAATCCTAATTGTCACAGGAGGATTTGTTACAGAATGATTGAATTGACAATTAGAATTTACATGTTTGAACAATGATTTGTCTTGCAGAATTGGTCATATGCTTCTCCATTTGAATAGTACAATACATATGCTTGTTAATATGTAATCATGATTGATAATGACTTGTAAAGCATCTGACTCTTGACAAATGATGCTTATGATGTCTGACACCTGTGACAGCATCCAAACTGTCAAACCATAGGACTGAGTACCCTGTGGCTGTGAAGTCCCACATGTATATAAGGAGACCACTTTTTGGTCATGCTTGGGAATCAATCTACTTTTATCACTCTTAATATCTTATGTTCTGCTATAGAGCACTACTTTGCAAACCTATCACTGGTGAGACTATCCCAGAATATCTAGTGAGACTATCCTAGAAGGAGTGCATTGTGCTACAGAGAACTTGTGTGAATTGTGTGACTTCAAGAATATTCTTTATCAAATCTACCGAATCTACTAAACTTGTGTCAGGCTCTGCCTAACTGCGATCTATAGTTAATATTTAGAGAATACCAATTCTGAGGATATGATCCTAATCTAAATACTATACTTACAATCTACATACTTACAACTCTAAAGGAGTTACCAAATACATATTATATCACCTCCTCAGACTCATATACAGATTACCCACATTGGGCATACTGGAGTAACTTAGTAGGAACCTTGCATTCAATGAGCCCACTGGATAGTTACTTATAAGGCTACTTACTTAAGTTAGAAATACTAGACACGTAACACACTTTTTTTTCTTTTTTTTTTTGTGGTATAGGGAAGCTGCTCTGCCACTAATTCCCAAGCAAAAACTCAGAGGGGGAAATGGTCTCCCAGCCCCCAAAGAGATGCTAATGAAAAGAGTGCCCCATCATCTGGCACAGCTTGTTCGCTAGAACTCTCCCCACCATACACCACAGAAATCGGTTTACCAACTCCATTGCCTGTTGGAGGCACCAATACAGCCCTGCTCACACCAAACTACTCAGGGGTGAGGTGGTCTCCCAGCACCCAAGAGAGATGGCAGAGACTCCAAGGCTTCAGAGGCTGGGAGTGTGGGGGTCAACACCCAGCAGAGTGCTAGATGCAATACCCACTAAAACTGCAGAGGGCCACTACGTCCGACATTGGCAAGGTGGTCCCAGCCCACAGGCAGACTGGGACGCCATACTGGACCACCCCAAAATGGCTTAACGTCCCACCACCAGTGATCTTAAGCCCCATAAAAAGGCATCAGAACACCATTATCACCAGTCATAAAGCAGGAGTAGAACCCACCCAGAGGACCAAGAAGGGACACAGGACGATTTAATGGTAAAGCTCCCCACACCATCCATGTGGCATAGCCAGCACTCTCAAAGGGTGGGGGAGCCATGTATCCAAGGGTACGGTGCAACCAGCCACCGAGATTTGCATCACTGGGCGAAGCATCCCAGGGCACAAAGAGTCTGTGCACACCTATTTTCGCCGGACGATGACTTAGACGCCTTACGGCTCCCAGTGTTCGGAAGCCCGTCCTAATCAATGGTATGCATACGCCAGGGAGTCTTCTTTTGTTCAGGGTAAACCCATCAACCAGAGCAGACTTACAACCAGGGCTGATAGCCTATGGATTTACCTATGGTGTCCCCTATTGCCCTCTGGCTACCACCTGTCATAATCTTCTGGATATCCCTGAGGGGGTCCTACCAATCAGAGCAGTATGGCTCCCTCCCTATTATGGCTAAGGACACATGCCGGTGCTCCTGTGCTGACTGAGACGATCACACCCTCATTCTTGGATGCAGGCCCAAACCAGCCCAGGGATCCGTGCACTACACATCACTCGGCCAGGGCCGAGGAGAGGTTAAAATAGTCGAGCGTCCAAGGACGCCCAACTCTGGCATAAAGGGTAAAATGGGTGGTAGTCCAAGGACACCCAAGGGCATCCAAGGATTCCACCCAGGCATAATGCTGTCAAGGGCACAGTATGTCGTGCCCCCTCTTCAGCTGGGTATCTGCGGACCTCCATGGAGGCCGCATGGTGTAAGTGTGGAACTCGAGGAAGCCTCATGGGCAACCAAGAAATTCCCGGGAAATTCAGAGGGCAACACTGGTGACCCCTGGTGATCCCAGAGCGGCCGTAGCGGCTAAGGGATCCTGCCCGCAGACAGCCAGGGGAGTCGCAGCACTAGCGCCTCCACTGTGTTCTGATTCCCCAGGGGGTGGGGCGACACTCTTTCAAGGCTGCCCAGCCTGGGTGCTACTATCCTACAGAGCAAAGAGAGTCTCAGATACGGGGGGGCATGACCCCTGCACTGGTTTCCTACCTTCACTCACTGGTACTGTGTTGTGATGATGTGGTGACTGTGGGGCAACAACTACGTACAGGAAATTTCTGCAAAAAACAGAAACATAACTAAGTACCTAAATGAGAAGGTAACTATGGTCAGCTAGGCCCAGGCCCACGGCCTGAGCCAGTAACCCACCCGTCACCTCCTGCGACAACAACCGCAACTGGGGGCCAGAGCCCAGGGTCTTCTGCAACCCCCAGTCACTTACCTTGACCACCCTCAGCCGCCCTGTTGAGGACGTTGCCCAGTTGGAACTACTCAGAAGTAGTGGTTGGGTCCAACCTAGACATGTACAGTAACACACCTACACTATGTGATGCCACCCACTCCTCTACCTTCCACTCCACCACCTCCTGCAGTCTCATAGCTGCATGTATGTAATTTAGACTTTGTATTTAAGCTCAGACTCAATGAGGAATGTACCTCACTCAACATCTCAATTATAGATGTTTGTTATTGTGCATCCCACCTTGATCAATTAGAATCCTGACACCCCTTGCTTGCTTGCCCTCTACTGTCAGACTTCAGACCTCAAGACCAGTGGTTCATTTCCCTGCCCTCACATGCTAACTCCCACCCACAGCACCACCAGGCTAGCTAGCCAGACCAAAACCCCACTTCAGTCAGCCCCTTCAGTGTCACACCTAGTCAGAGCACTTGCTGCCAAGACAGATTGGGCACCTGTTGTGCTTTTGGGCAGTCACTTGGGAATTAGGTCTGACAAGCCTGTAAGTCATCATACCCATTCCCTCCCATTCCCTTTGGAGATTGTATTCCTGCCAGCACATGTGGATGAGAGGAGATCCTATTTCCATCAGTGAATGGACTAGCCTCTAGACCCCCTTCTATCCCTTTCAGCTTCTGTTTGAATAATCTCTGTCAGAGATTACCAGAATTACCAATTTGATTGCAGTGAACCAGTTTTTTGAGTCACTGTATGTTACATGGGCCATTGGAAGCATGGTTTCATGTTCATGCTGTCACACTTTCAGTTACTGTCCTAATCTTGCTGGGACTCTGGCTGTTGCATTTTGACTTTGATTCAGGATATGAGTGAGGGGATTTGGGGAACATCTACTCAAGGTAGGGTGATTTCTGCTATCAACACATGTTCTCAACCATCAACTCTGTGCTTATTTTCATTTCTGTGTGACCTCCTGTCTGTCTCATCCCATCCCCAGCAATTACCTTTTACTTACCAATGGTCTATGTCTCCATCTTGACATGGCCACCAGTGACCTCCTGCTTTAGTCATGTTGGTGGGATTTTCACTGTTGTTGTGTTGTTTATCATTGTCACAGGGGGTGAGACTGGGGGGGAGGCCAGGGTCACCAGTCCCCAACTGCCTGTTTACCTGTCTTGTGTCCATTGAGGGGTGGGTGTGAGGAGATGGTGTTGGTGGTGTGTTATGGGGCTGTGTGGGGCAAATAACATTGACAAGTGGTTGGTTGGTTGTGGGGTGCAAGTCCATTGTTGCAGGCAGGTGGTGTGATACTTTGACCTTAATGAATCACCCAAGTGTGGTCAGGTAGTAGAGGATGAAGGTATGTGAGTAAAGGCAGGAAAGTACAGGGACAATGAGGTTTATCAAAGGAGACAGACTAGCACAATGCCTTTCAGTGAGCAAAAAACTGATTCACAGAGGGTCAAATTATGGCCCAAGGAACAAAAGTAAACCTATGGGAATTTGTGGTAACAAAAGCCAGGGATCATGTCCTTTGCTGTGCCAAACATCAAATATTTAGCACTTTTTATTGATTTGATATTGACTTTAGAAGGGGTCCCATTTGATCAATCAGTTTTTGCCTGCATTAAATAGGCCTAGTCATATGATATCACATGGCCAAACCTAAAATATCATGTAACCTGCCTTCAAGAGTATATATACCACCTCTGGGCATCAACTACCCCCTGGCAAACATATCCTCCAACACCCAGTAACTATTGGGACTTTACTCCAAAATGGCAAATCCTGTCACCAGGTGGCTGCCCAGATACATGTCAGCTACTCTACAGTTCAAAGAGTTTACTCCTATGTCAAAGACAGCCTGCCCAAGCACCCTGGTTGGCACCAAGGCAGCTCATAGCCAATGATCAATTCCTCCTTGGCCAAAGGGTCACCTCTGGAGCAGCTGATACTGGCTCACAATTCAAGAGACTTTCAGACCTCCTTGCTACCCTCCAAACTGTTATTAATACCTTGAGAATGGCAGGTCTCAAGACTGCCATATAGAAGAAAAGGCTACTTCTTTCAAGAGCTCATTGGCAGGGGAGCCTTGGGGCACCAACACTGGACTCTGGAGGACTTGGGCAGGGTGAATTGGTCACATGAGACTAATATTAATAGTATGGGGTCAAATGGGAGGGCCTGGGTATGGGAAAAACCTGGGTCTGCCCTGAAGCACAATCACACCAGTGGATCATCAAGTTTGGGGGCAGATTCTTGATGGTTTGGGGCTGCACACCTGCCCAAGGAGTGGATCATATGTGCATGATAGATAGAAGAATGGGTTCTGGGCTGCACATCAGTATTCTTCAAGTTGAATTCCTGGCTATTGCGGAGTTTTGTGGGCTGGACATGCCTTGGCTCACCTCTCAAGAGGATAATGACCCTAAAGACACCTTTCAGAAGGCTTAAAAATGGTGCCATAGATCAAGGTACCTGTCTTGCAGTGGCTTGCAGTCACCCAGCCTCAGTCCATTTGAATATGGGTAGCAACACCTCAAGTGGCAGTCCAAGGTCTATGGGCCCCTCCTGCTGGTGTGGATGAACTTTGGGGGCAAGTGCTGGTGGAATGGGATAGAACACCAAGTAAGGTTTGTAGAAATGTGGTTGACAGCAAGCCCAGAAGGATAGAGGCAGTGATAAAGGCCAAAGGGGCCCAAACCAAGTACCAGCAAAAAAACTGATTCTCTGCTTGATTGTAAACTGTATATTAAATGATTGGCTGAGACTGAAGTTCTGAACTCTAATATAACAAAGGACACAATATCTACCTTTGTGTTCCGAATTTCCCACGGACTTACCTTTGCTCTCTGGGCCATAATTTGACTAACAAGCAAAATTTGACCTTCTGTGAATCAGTTTTTTTGCTCATTGTAGATGAAGATACTTCCAAAAAGGAGATACACCCAGTGATGAACATGGATGGCATTATCCATTAAAACACTTAAGAAAGAGTAAGAATACATGACAAAGTGGTATGCATGGATGACTAGGTCAACACAAAATCACAGTGCAATGTCTTGGATAAGGACATGACAGCTGGGAGTAAATATTCTGGAGGTAAATAAATCAGGAATATGGTGGGAATTTATCATTACCACTAGTTGTTATAGATATAATAAACCATGACTATTTGCTATTGATTGAATGACATATTCTGCATGTATTCCGTGCCTATTCCACCACAAAGCAACACAAAGCAACAACCCAAATATGACCCAAACATATTCCATGTATATTCCACTATTGCTTTGTGTTGCTTTGTGGTGGAATAGGCACGGAATACATGTGGAATATGTCATTCAATCAATAGCAAATAGTCATGGTTTATTATATCTATATCAACTAGCAGTAATGATAAATTCCCACCATATTCCTGATTTATTTATCCTTGGAATATTTACTCCCAGCCATCATGGGAGATGTGAGTGGAGGCAGAGAACTGACAAAAGGGGACAACTGTTTGTCACAAAAGGGGAATTGACAATGTTTGCAGCCCTTAAGCATAGGGTTTTGTGTACACAATTGCATTTGCCAAGCAGAGTCAGTTCACATAATACATTACAGAGAATCAGCTTGACTGTTTAACCTTTGTACAAGTGAGGCAAGGTCATTATCCACATCTACAAGGCTTGATTGTTTCCTCCCAATTTCCATATGTACATCTTGCTCTCCATCGTTTGTTGAGACTCTTTTTGCAATGTACCATGTTTGTGAAGTTGCAGTGCGAGAGAACTGTTCTAAGATCGTCTTGTCCTTCCTACAAAGCCATTAATTGATAAAGTGGCAGACCATAGAATAAAAGAGCTCCACCGTATTGCTTCTGCACTTTCGTACAGCCATCCGGCGGTACTGCTCCAACCTGGGCTCGCCACAATGACCTTGGATGTCCCCGCGTTGCTCTCAGATTTACCGACAATGAAGTTCTTGGTGCTCGAAGTTGGGGGGCCATCTGGATTTGGCCGGACTTGGGCCCTGACAACTGAATGGGTTTTTTGCAGCTCTCGCGTGCGCTTCAATAGGTCTACCACTGTATACTCGAACCCTTGGGGTATATCCTGGTATGACGGGAATCCATTGGCATCTTCTAGATCAGTGCCACTGAACGGACCAGTGTGCATTCGAGTGAATCGTTCCGCTTGCTGCTCGTTTGGCGCATTCGGCGGCAGTACCATGGCGAAGAGGGTCCCATTTAGCTGGACGACAATGTCAAATCAGTCATGGAAACCACCTTTCCACATTGGACCCACCGACATGTGATATGCTCTGCGCATTCTAAGTGCGCGTGTATCAGGATCTTCGAGATGAACATTGACAGGTACGAAGAATGCTTCTGGAGGAGGTAGAGGTATTGGAGGAGCAGGCGCTACCGGAGTTTCCTCTGCGGCATCTGTTGGTGTGTCGGGCTCTTTCTTTTCATAGCGTGACGGCGTAGCTTCCAGGATACATTCCTTCTCTTTCTGAATGGGATTACCCGGACTTGGTTCGAATGCATGTAGCGAGGGGCGCTGGACGAGCGATGGCCCCATGGAAGGCGAACACTCTGCGCCCGGTAGGCCATCGATTATTGCACCCGGAGCACCCACGTATGACATAGCTGGGCTAAGCGTTGGTGACGGACGGCTCGGTACTTGGTCTTGTCCAGCATTCCGAACTCGGCTGGCGGTCACGTCCGCTTGGGGCTGCTGCTGTAGTTGCCTCTGTAGATCAGGTTCCGGAAGGTCGAGCAGTCCTCTGTTGACGGAGGCAATTGCCTCAGTCAGTGAGGTCTGGTCGATTGAGGGTGTGCTGGGCGAGTTGGCGAGTTGAGCAGTTCCAGGTTCGGTTTCGCAAGGAGTGGTGCTCCTAGCTCTCGAGGAGGGCGGTTGAAGATCTTCGGGCGCCTTGTCATCTAATCGGTCGGGAGGCGG
>Ga0307515_10014614_pt1 | contig 14532 bp, 19 predicted proteins | sample 17_EM_MG_FD_194513 | JGI IMG/M metagenome (GOLD analysis project Ga0307515, IMG submission 194513) | Populus trichocarpa ectomycorrhiza microbial communities from riparian zone in the Pacific Northwest, United States - 17_EM | ecosystem: Host-associated > Plants > Roots > Unclassified | place... | reverse complement strand
GTGACCTTATATACCCTACAAGTTGCCATATAATAACCGGGAACACCATCCTGCAACAGTTGCAACCCTTCCATAGACCGAAGCTCGGTCACCAGCGTCCGACACATCTCCGACACATGGCCATATAATGTACCGGCCCCAGAAAATGACCCATGTGGGTCGACAATTCTAATAGAGTATCAGGGTCATTCCATAGCGTGCATGTAGTCATACATCATTCACGGTAGAGTGTGGAAAGAATAGATCAGTAATGAAGGTGAGTCCGAATCACCTTTGACACAAGTCCAATGTGCCTTTCGAACTACGATATCTAAGTGATTTCAAGGGCATACCAGCAATGCGACGCGACTCAGCCACCTCCTTGAGGATGCGTTCGAGTTCTCTAACGTCTAGCGTCGTGCGGTTTACGTCCAGAGTAATGAGCTTGGGGCATAAGATACTGCTCTTTCTTCCCTGTGGTTTAATCGTAAAGTTCTGAAATGCCGTTTTAGCCATCTGGACGTCCCACAATCTCAAAATATTGAGCCCTTCCATCTTTCCTAGAGTGCTTTTGAGCACACCCACTCCCAAAGCCATCTGTTCTAGATGCAGAATCCTAAGTGCTAACTTCCCCGGGTGTTCCTCCCACCATTTTCGAAACTCCCTGTCCAACCTTTCGGCTTTTATACAAAGCGATTGGAGGTTCGGCACGACGAGAGGTGCGAGGTATTGTGCTGCGGACGGTCCTTCAACTTTGCAGTACACCAGGCGTTTGTGTATCACCTGTGTAGTGGCGGGAAGGGGCGTAATGTGGTCGGTTTTAAATGAAAGGTGGGTGAGTTTGGGGCATTCGAAAAGCATAACGCAATTAACATTGATGAAATATAATTTGCGAAGGTGTGGGAGCGACCTTGAATTGTACAATGCGATCTCGTTCGCGGTGAAACGTACACGACCCATCGATAGCGTCAGATCGTGGAGCTGCGTGCACCGAGTGATATATTTGAGGATCCGAATACGATCAGCTTGGTTATTATCTTGGTAGTGAGCCTCATAGGATAGGCTTGTCAACCGTGACCACCATGATAGGGCGACAAAGTTCTTGATTTGGAAACGTTCGGCTTTGAGAGTGGCAAGGTTAGGGGCGGATCGATCAATTACTCGTATCAGGCTCTGGGGAGTGGATTTTATCGTCACATGGGACACCAAAGACCCGTAGTCCTTTTCTAAGCATGTGAAATCAAAGTCGTGCATCGAGAGATCCTGAATGTTCAGAGAAACCCAACGGGAGCTCGTACGGACGAGTGTCCGAAGCAATTTACTCGCTCGTCTTTCTTTCTTGGGATTCGTGACTGACTCAGTTCTGATGTTGACGACGACGTCGAGGGGAGCTGCAGCCGCACGAGAAAGCGCACGTTGTAAACGGCGTAGAGTATTGCACTGCTCGCTGCCATTCATCCAGCGGCGAGGACAATGCTCGTTGGTGATTGTTATGTGACACCACAATCGACGTGTACTGAATGCCGTGACACGAAAGGCCTTTGACACAGCGGTCAACGTCCATGGGGAACAGGATGGCGCAGACGCGAGATAGAATAGAAATATCTCTGCTAAAACATCCCCGGGCACCCTTCTTATCCCTACGAAAGTACATGAGTCCATCGTTCGACAACATTTTCTGGATGAGAACTTGCCTGCGACAAATGACCGGTAGTTCCTCGCTGCTTGAGCAGCAGTATCGCGTCGCTGAGTGAGAAGAAGCACCTCTCGAGCCAGTTCGTCTAACTTTGTATTCAGTTCTGCCACTTTGACTTCTTGATCCGCGATAAGAGCGTTAGTCTGGGCAATCTCAAGAGACGATGGTATGTGTTGTGGATGTGGGGGTTGATGCGGTACATTTGACGGTTTTAATTTGGCGAGCGAGTCGACGACATGCTGTAGTCCGGCTTGGTTACGAGTAGAGAGCTGTTCGTGCGCATTTGACGTGAGGGTACGTGAACTTGTTCGTGAACCCCGGAACATGTCGTCATCGTCTATGAGCGCCTCATCCCGTCTGTACCGCGGTCTCGCGACAAACCCATCGCCAAACCCATCGCTCAACCAATCGCCCTCGAAAAGAGAACACTTTCTCGCGACGGGCACATCGCCCGCCTCGGATTCGGTATCGGATATAATGCTCAGCGATAGAGAACGCCTATGCATTATGGGAGATGGATAATCAACTGATCGCCCTGAAAAACGAGGGGCGCAAAGCTAGAGTAAACCGGCATCCTTTGTTGGAACCATGCGGCTGACATGTGCACCAACGTCTACGCGCGTTTTCTGCATCTATTATAAAGTAGATGAGGAGGTTGATCACTTAGGCTCCAAATCGACCTCCAATGAATTTCCAAACTGTATACGATCTCGAGGTATGCCATAATTACAAGAGAAATGTAGCACATAGGAGACTGGCTAGCAGGATCACGAGAAACGGCACGACTGTTACTTCAGCTTGTTCAAAATCTTCCCTAGGACGCTCTTCCTCTTCTCCTTCTTTTCCTTGCTGGGCGAGGTAGTGGCAGCCGTTGCAGGTGTAGATGAAGTAGCAGTGTTCTTTGATCCAGTCGCAGCATCCTTCGATCCAGTCGCAGCACTCTCACTCTTTGTCGCAGTCTCAGTCTCCTTGGTGGTTGCTACTTTATGGGAATCCCCTGAATCAGAAACGAAAAGTAACGAGTATTAGTATTGATTGAGACTGGTCAAATGGGGTGAAGGTGCGGGGACCAACCCGAGGTGGCGGGAGAACCTTTCGGTACCCACCTCTTGAGCGTGGTATAGAAGGCCTTGCCTGGATGTATATACGTCAGTAAAGTCAATAACAATTCCACAACTACACGTACCCTGAATCTCGGCGATCTCAAGCTCAAGAGCAGAGGGCTGCCTGCTGCCGTCAGAATTAGCGAAGCTCCCTGCACCCCAAGGAGAGCTGCCATGGACCTCAGAGAGGTTGGTGAGCTGCTTGAAGGCGTGGGAGTAGCCAAGAGGAACGAAGATCAAGCCGTGATGGACGAAGGTGGACATGATACTAAGGTAGGTACTCTCTTGACCACCTGAAGAAACTCGTGAGTTAAATAAAACTCATTTCCCACTGCTATAACCTACCGCCTGGGCCAGCAGTCGAAACGAAGGCACCCACGAATTTGCCTGCGAGGGCACCAGACTGCCAAAGTTGTCCGGTGGAATCCCAGAAGGTCTTGAGTTGAGCTGGCCATGATCCATAACGGGTGCTGATACTATTTAAGGACGTTGGTCAGGGGTCGGACACTAGGTGCTACGCTGTTGAACGTACCCGATGAGGAAGCCGTCGTACTGCGGGAGATCTGCCGCGGTGGCAATGGGGTAGTCGGGCTTAGCGGGGGCGTACATCTTCGTGAGGACCTCCTGGGGCAGAGTCTGTAGGCAGGGAAACCCAATATTGGCAAAGTTGAACGGTGGAAAGTGCATGAGCATACCTCAGGAACCTGGTAGATGGTAGCAGAACCACCTGAGGTTTCGACGCCCTTCTTGACGGATTCGGCCACTGTATTCCCATCAAATTCAGAGGTTGACCGACCCAAATTCGCGCCAAACACAACTACCACTCACGTTTGGCGACATGCCCGTACATGGTGTAGATAACGATGGCGATCTTGGGTCCGGTCATCTTGGGCGGTTGTTATAATTGGAGGGGCTGGGGAGTGAAGGAGATCGGGTGACGGACGATTGTGGAGGGCAACCAGCACTCTTCCTGTAACTTATATAGGTCTCCGATACCCTGTAACCTGACCAAGACAGGTGTCACGGTGAGTCGGGGCTTACAAACCTCGCGTGACGATCCACCCAAAACTGGAAAGATCCTTCTTGCGTAAGCGGGATGATGTGCTCAGCTCAAAGGGGTTCGTTGAAGAATGCTAATTGAATACCCACATCACATCACCTTCACAGGAAGAAAGTCGCCACGGGCTGTCCCGTTTGATATCGGGCAGCGCCGCGTAGAGAATATTGTACAATGTATTGCAAATTTTTTGGTCAGGTTGCTAACAGCCAGGGTCTGATCAAGAGTTGGATAATTCCGGCACGGCGAACAGGCCATCTGGGTCTGAGGTTCCTGTCAGCTCACGTAATGTCGATGACAAGAATAAGCCAACGATCCTCACCCTTTCCGTGCTCCACGATATACCTTGCATGATCGCCAATTCGCTTTTCTAAATCCTTAACCAACTCTTCTGCCATAAATGCGATTTCTTGATTCACTCCTTTAGCGCCGTCGATGGCGGCTAAAGCGACATCATATCTCGAAACTTTGTTGACAGTCAGCATCTTTAAAAGAATGTGTCAGGGAAAAGAGAGTGGGAATATTAACGTTATAAATGATGACACACCCGGAATGCGGTCGTAGTGGTCCCTTCTTCTTGATACGCCCCGATGGTAATACGATCGCCTGCGCCTTTCCGGCCGAAGAGTAACCCCTGAATTAACCGTTAGAGTTCGCAGCACCGAAACCAAGAGATTGTTGACCTGTATTTCTACCGCATACCCATGGTAATTAAAGTGGATCCGTTGATCCTTGGTAAAGAGATTGTTGAAATCCTCATCACTGAGGGCATGAGGATGGGTTCCTGCAGCGCCGAGTGCCATCAAATCCGTAACGTTCACAACACGCACTCGTAAAGAAGGGGCTACTTTACGCAGGAGGGCAGCGGCAGCAATGACCTCAAACGTCATTTCCGCTCCGACTCCAACAAGTACGCAATCCGGGCTTCTGCCCTCATCGGTGCTAGCAAATTTCCAGATGGAGGCACCAACTTTACAGTGCTAGATGGCATTATGTCAGCTATGAACCTGTTGCGAAGGCGGCCTGCTACCTTGGCGGCTTCTTCCGCCGTAAGCCAGACCGGACTTGGTAGCTTTGATCCAACGACAAGATTGATGTAATTCTTGGCATTGAGACAATGAGCAATAGTCGAAATCATACAGTTGACGTCGGGAGGTAGGTAGACTCGGGCACATTTTGCCTTGAGGTTAAGCACTGCACCAATGAACGATGGGTTTTGGTGTGAGAGCTGGATAATTTGAAGGTGAGCACGCTTCTTTTGACTCAGGAAAAGAAAACCGTTACTCCATTGTGTTCTTGCCTTGTCCAGGTACTCGTCTCGAGATAGTTCAGACTCCCAATATCCTTCCTCCAGTCAATTTCACGGGACATTTTTGAAAACTTGCTGAATTGAACCTACAGTTGAGGGTGAATAGGGGTTTTTGAAAGTATTCGCAATAAAGGACGGACCATCATGGTATGTACGATCCCGAGGAAACTTTCGTAACTTGGGAAGAGGCCCGTCCGGCCCGTCTGAATGTACCCCTGCATCATTCCCTGACAGGTATGCTCTGAGAGAATTTCAATAACTCGACCGCCTTTCGCCCTGGTCTCTGGGTCCCACTGAAAGTTACGCGAGGTAACCTCAAGAATAGCATCGAGCTTGTTGCTTGTTAACTCATCAGGGGACCATAGTCGTGCAGTGCGGGGGTTTCTACGCAGGCTGTTAGTCCTAAGATTAAACCTTACGGGATCACAAATACCTTGTGAATACTTCGGCAAGGTACTGTCCTAAAACCATTGTTTCACTGACATCTGTTCCTTTCTGCTGTCCAAACTGCTTCCAATCGGGTAGGTCCAGTGGCTTATACGCGTCATAGGTCTCCTTGCGTCTTCCCATTCTCTTCTCTTCCTTAGGCAGTAGAACAGTGTCGATCGCACTCGGAGGCCGCCCACCCTGGTCAAACAATTCGTGTGGTTTGTAGTCATAGAGCCATTCTTTTGAGGTTCTCGTTAGGACCTCTTTCGTGGTATACATCTATTAACCATTACCTTTAAGGAGTTCAAGTTGCTCCTTGTCTTGTGCAGGGGATGGTAGCGGCACTTGATGCGATCTCCAGGAACCCTCGATCGGTTCACCTTTATAGAATTTCGGGCCAGTCATTCCCTAATCGAGGTGTCAGTCAAACATAAGGCTACAGGGAATGGTTCCACCTTAGGTGTCCTTAAGACAATAACGGGCCATCGTGGCTTGACCAAGGGTTGTCCTAGTCGAGCCGCACTTTGAATCTTCCGGATTTCTTGAGTTGCCCATTGTAGAGCGGCAAAGAGTTCATTGTCAAGGTTGTGCAAGTCTTCGACGATGCACACTTGGTATCCATAGCCCCTACGATCGGGGTGAATACAGAAGCCCAAGTAAAGCAAGCAACCGACGTGAACAAAGAGATGATCTCCTTGTCATCCATGGTCCCGAAAATGGTCCTCTCGGCGATCTTGAACCCATTGACGTGTAAAATTGGAAGGACGGCGCCAGACTCGGCGGGATCGATATACTTATGGGCATGCCAGGCACTATTGTGCTTAGGTGAGTAACTAGGTTGGTTGTTCTGGTTGTGACATTGCACTCACGTCGCAGTCGGACCAGTCTCGGCCTCACCATCACCCACAACCACAGTAACAATTAAGTCCGGGTTATCCATGACAGCGCCATAAGCAACAGCAAGTGCATACCCCAGTTCGCCGCCTTCGTGGATAGAACCGGGGAACTGGGCGCCGACGTGACTGGGAAAGCCGGACGGCGTGGAAAACCCGGTGATGAGTTTGGTGGCACCTTGCTTATTACGAGGAAGTGCCGGGTAGAATGGGTGAAGCGAGTCTTCAATCCATAAGCATGACAGGATGGACGGCGCGCCGTGTCCGGGACCGACGATGAGAAACATATCCAGGTCATGCTTTTTGATGAGGAGGTTCAGATGGCTGTAAATAATCGTGAGTCCAGGGCATGTACCCCAATGGCCTGGTGTAAGGAACCTTGGTTAATAGTGGCTCCTCGAAAGGGAAGGAAAATTAAACCAACCTAATAAGCGGGGCTTGATGTCTTCAACCTTGAGCTCTTCTTCGAGCAACGCATTGTCACGGAGGTATATCATCGCTGCTGCCATGTAATTGCCCAGACGTTGGAACAGCGAAAGCGCCTCCCTTTCATCAGGCGTCAATACATCCGTCAGGTCAAGGCGAACACGAAGCTCGAGGAGCGAGTCTGGAAGCAACGATGGGTCCGGAGGTGGATTGGGTTTCATTTTGGAAAGGAGTGGTGAGTTCCAAGTTGCATGGTAGGTATGACGTCGTGTTTGACGATGTCCTCCGCGAACACCACAGCTCTGCTCCACCTCTGAACCTTTCTTTCCCACCAACACCCCCTGATTCCAAGGATGTCCAATATCATACTGAGCATCAATGCGGGGTCATCGTCCCTCAAGGTGTCGATCTATGGCCCGACGGCGGACGGCCCGAAGCATGTCGTTACCGCGACTCTGTCGAGTATCAAAGCGGAACCTGAGTTCAAATCATCCCATATTGACCTTTCCGATAAGGAAAAGGATACTTCGAAGGTCAAGGACCACGACAGCGCGCTGGCCCATATATTGAATCACCTCTTTCGACTCGTCGGCAAGGAGGATATCACCCACGTGTGTCACCGAGTCGTCCACGGAGGGGAGTACGAGAATAGAGTCCTCATCAACAACGAAACGCTACGCCACCTCGATAGTTTATCTGATTTTGCACCTTTGTGAGCGCCGTTCCTCGATCAAAGATTCGACTAACCGATTGAAATAGGCACAATACATCCTCCGTCTCCTTGATTCGCTCCACAATGAAGCAACTCCCCAATACAAAGTCGATCGCGTACTTCGACACCACCTTTCATCGCAGCATCCCTCCACACATCTATACTCTCGCCTTTGACCAGAGGCTTTGCAAGGAATACAAACTCCGAAAGTATGGTTTCCATGGGATCAGCTACTCGTTCATTCTCCGTAATGTAGCCGACCATCTGAAAAAGGTGCAATATTCCTCATTGTTGTCGATATGATAAGTCTGACCTGATTTGGATGCCCCAGCCCTGTGGAGATCTGAACCTCATCCTCCTTCATCTTGGGTCAGGTGCTTCCAGTTGCTGTATCAAACATGGCAGATCTCTGGATACCAGTATGTCCTTGACGCCCGTCGATGGGTTGCCTGGAGCAACTCGCACAGGGTCCATTGACCCGACTGCCATATTGCACTATATGCGCAAGTCTGGTGCTTCCATCGATGACGCCGAAGCGGAGCTCAATTCCAAGTCTGGATGGAATACAATGACCGGAACGAGCTCGTTTGGGGATATTGTCGCTTCCAAGGAAGACAAAGACAAGCTAGCGTTTGATCTAGTTGTGGACAGAGTAATGAATTATGTCGGCGCCTATTGGACGAAGCTTGAAGGAGAGGTCGATGCTTTGGTGTTCGCTGGCGGAATTGGAGAGAAGAGTCCACAACTGCGCGCGAAGATCGCAGAAAAGTGCAGGTGCCTAGGAGTCGTGTTACATGATGGCAGGAATTTGACGAACGATACGAAAGAGGTTCTGAAGACGGTGCGGTCAATTGGAGAAGGAAGGATGAAGTTATTGGTGGTGAGAACGGACGAACAATATGAAATGGCCCGACAATGCTCGCATGACGAGGAATTGTATGCATTGTAACCCCAATGTTGGATTCTGTTGGTTTTTTGAGGTCAATAATTCGTCCAAACAGCTCCGCGATGATGGGCATATAGTTGGCAGTGTGGGGTATAATTCATATCTGTTCCTTTGCATCCCAATTGGGGCGTCGGTTGGGGGATGCCCGGTCGCAGGTGGAGTGGAAGTGGTTGAAGGGCTGAAGATGAAAACAGCCTGCAATTTTGGATTCCCACTCTTACCGGTGGATTCCATTGCCATGGTCCAGATGAGGTCCAGAGTGAGAAATGAAACACACCTGCACCCATTCAAAGAAGCGAGTGTCGGAAAGATATAGATGGTAGAGAAGTTTCAGGCAATTTACAAGAACACCACTGGAAAAACGCCTGGCAGTCCTGACTACATTCAATGGGTATTTTGGTAATTTGGGATGGAAGAAAACGAGCGATTGCGAGGTCAAAGTCGTATGTTGACCAATGTTTGGAAGTGTCCGGCGGTTCAGTTGGCAACCAGCCCATAGATAAAGGAGAACGGAGAAATGAGTTTGGGTGGTGAGGACATTGGGCTTGTAGAGTCCGTTGTTTTCGACACGCTTGAGACGGAAGCTGACCGGTTGGCGTAAGTGACGTCCATGTGTGATACCAGCAACCACCAGTTAGTTAGGAGGCGCCACCTATGCGTCTGCGGGCATCAACAATGACAGACAGCTGAGCGGGAGGATGGCCCATTCCTTTGAAGGTCTTAGCTTTTGCCGCCATTGTCGTAGTAGCCATGAGAGTAGGATCGGAGCATGCCAATAGCAAGGCCGGTAGTGCCGCAATATAGCATAAGTTGTTGTCGTGGTCAAGTGCAGTCGGGTGGTGCATCTCCTGGTCTAGAATAGTGTCCTTAGCTTCAAGGGAGGGCCAGGTGAATATGTGAAGGAATGGGGATCTTGGAGGTTTTGGGTGTAGACACCGGAACCCTCTTTCTGTTGTCGGCAGCATAGTGAATGTTTCGGGTGAACCCTGAGTAACTAACTGGTCCATTCACAGGGATGTGATTCAGCTCACTCTGATAGCAGCCACCATCAGTTTGATATATTGTATCCTGGAATATTTCACAAGAGCATGGGAAAGAGGGACACTCCGAGATCAGCTTCAATATCACATAGCGCACCCTAATATAGGCCACACTGGATTAAGCAGGGGGTCAAAACGATGATGAGGTGGTACACCCCGGCATTCAGAACTGTAAGGCTTGCTGGCCACGCTCTGCAAGGGATAAGGCAAATGAGTTGGGCACTGGGTGGGAAACATCATACAGTACATACCTGGATCGTTCATTCTGTGCACACGAACTTCAGGTCCGAGCTGAACATTCGCCATATCCTGAGACCATATCCCTTCAGTACGATAGTTCATGGGCCATGTCTAAAAAACCCACCTGCGGGGTGATCAGAATAAATTGTCTATCAGAGCTCTTGGCTGCGTCGAGCTGCAACTACGGTCAGCATTATTTGCGGATATAGACACACAACCAACCATCATTTTCATGGAGATACGGCGATTGATAGAGTCCATGAATACATCAAACTCATCGAGGGCTGACGGAGATATAAATTGACTACTTCATCCAACCACCTTATCAACTTACCGCGAATCGGTGACCCGATGGCCTGCCATAGAGACAGGAGCAGGCAGATTGTCGCGTATGATTTTTCCCCTCCAGACATCTGGATGAGTGTTCAATGGCCAAATAGAATCGCGCTAATCCAATACTCACGCTCTGTAGAAGTGTCAGCTACAATCTTGTTGCGTGAAACCTGAAGCACACCTTGGCATCCTTCTCTCGACCTTGCTTCCCAAATAAGTCGTCCGTTTGCACCTTAAGCTCGAGCTTTTCGTTCTGGTGATCGAACATGACTTGTCCAAAGAAACCTCGAATGGATAGGTAATACGAGAATCTGGAACAGATGGTGCTCAGATGGTGCAAGCACACCGGCCATAAATGGACCCACTGCAGCTTGCATCGCAGGGCAATATGTCGACGGAACTCTTGCCAGCGTTCTGTTCGTAGCTTCCAAGCGCTCCTCAGCAGCTGAGTGACCAGCGTCAATAAATTTCATTAAGGCGGATATGTGCATACCTTGAGAAGCTTCCTCATTTCTTTGAAGTCGGCTTTGGCTTTCTCAACCGCCGCTTTCGCACGTGCGCATTCATCGGTCAACTCTTCAAGGGTCTGCCCTTGCCTACCACCAAGCTGTTAACCATACCGCGATGAAGAATCTCCGGCTACTCACTCAGCCTCCCTCGCCTGAAGCGCCTGCTCCATACTCTCAATTTCCTTCCGGATGGCAGCAGGACCTCTCTCGGTCTCAACCCTGTCACAATAATCCTGTGCTTTCGCGAGCCAGGTCTGGAAGAACGTTAGTTCGGTACATCCCCATGTGGCCGTACGAACCTGATACTGCACTTCGAGCTCCTGACACTCAGTACGGAGCTGCCGGGTCCCGTCCTCCAGCTTGCGGCGTTTGGCTTCCCAATGATTCTTCTCACTATCTGCCTTGAGCCTTAATTTGACCGCTTCCTTGCTCTTCAACTATTGGGCGGTATAAGGAACGACCTGGGTAGTATTCAAAACATTCCGACAAACCTGCAGTTGGTTCTTCTGCGTTTCATACGTCTCAATCCTTCGTCGCACAATATCGAGTGTCTTCACCAAAGGATCTGCCTGCCCCTTTAATCTCAGGTGTCGAGCCTGAGCATCGGTGAGTTGATCGTGCAAGCCTTTGAGCTCTCTTCGAGCATCCTGAAAGGTAACGGTAAACTTCAAAATGTAAAGGACGAAATACACTGACATCAAGATTCTCTTGGAAAGTCGCAATATTGAGTGGCTGCTCCTCTTGCAATTCGGCCTCGAGTCGGGTGACTACTTGATGTGCAGCCTGCGCTTCTGCCAAAAGCCGTTTCTCTAGATCCTGCGAGAGTTCATTAGTAATAACCTTTCCTTCCGCATAACGAGGACATACTTTCGCGCTCCAAACCGATCGCTTGGCGCCTTCAAACTTGGCTATTGCATCCTTGTGCTGTTGGTTGAGTGAGTAGTATTCACGTGCGAGCGTCTCCTTTTCAGTATTAGCCATCCTAAAAGACTCGTCGTGAGAAATGGAAGAAGAGGATGGAAAAAACCTTACGCCAGGCGTTCATTTGCATCGTTTGTCACGAATAGTTGTTGGCGAGGGTCACCCCCACGACATAGCCTGTGGCAGAGTCAGAAGAAATAGGTTCGCATAGTCTGACGCCAAGAGTACGCACGTCATCGGAGCGCTCGAGCGACCTCCGTCCCTAAGCCATATTTAGAAGATTTGCATTTGACCATCTCAGTACTCACGGATATCGACGAACAATGAAACCGTCAGCGGACCATACATGGTATTGCGGGTTCTGGTTTAGATCATGCTCCGCATCCAGTCGGCTCCGAGCAAGCCGAGTCCTCTCAATTGAATGCATATTGATGAGCAAACGGACGACCCAGGGGTGACTAATCTGCAGAGAGGTCAACTCGAGTTGTCGGTAAATAGCAGACCGCAAACCTCAAGCACGCGAAGGACAGTTGTAAACTCCTGTGGGGCCTCCCCTTGAGAAAAATCAAACATGTCAATACGAGACACAATGATCTGCGCCTGACTGTTGGAGGGATGAGCTAAGACATTAGGGTCATGGAGCACAAACGCACATCCCGTGCTCCTTAAACATCCGGTGCAATTGCGTTCGATCTCTTTCGGTTGTGACGGCCCATGTGTGCATTGTCCAGCCGATCATGGCTCGCAAAGCAGGAGCCCAAACTGGGTCCTTGAGCTTTACATACTGACCCAGAGGGCCGACGGGTCTCTCTCCATACCACTGCGCCGTTTGTACTTGTTGGACAAGTCTTGGCATGTTGCGATGATAAATCGCAAGACCACCCTTCTCCCCGATCTGCTTGAGCTGGTCGATTTGATCATCAATCCCTTGAAGTCTGTCCCTATTCCTTTTCATTGGCTCTTGCAAGCCCTGAACTTCCGTATGAGCAGTGGTTTCGGCCTCCCTGTGGCCATTGAGGTCCACGATAGCTTGCTTGTGCGCCCGTATTTTTGCTTCCTTGTCTTGTATCGCCCTCTCGAGTTGCCCCTGGACCTCTTCACGCTTATCATCGCGCTCTAGCTTGCCCTGTTCGACTGCAAGTTGCCTCTCAAATTCCTCGATCTGGTGCTTCTTATGCTTGAGGTCCATTCCGAGTTGCTTGCAGTCTGACTAGAGAATGACCCATAAGAAGCGCATGTGAAACGGGAGAAGAGATTACCTACATGTGTTTCAGCAAGCTCATGCCTACCTTCTCGGATCTGCGCGGCGATGTTGGCTTTTTCCCTTTCAAGGTCATCCACGTTTCCAAGACCCTGCACCTCCATCTCGATTTGGGCAATTCGGGCATTCGCATTCTGATATTTCTCTTCTGCTTGGCGAATTTTTTCATTGAGTGTGGGTTCTCCCCTCTCAGCAATTTCAATCTCTTCCATCTTGGCCGCGAGCTCATTCTCCTTCTCATGAATGTAGGCCCACGCAAGTTCCCATTTGAGCTCTTGCACCTTGGTGTGCTGGTTGCGCAGCGCTTGTGCCTCGGTGAGCCGGACCATCGCGACTTTCCAGACGTCTTCCAGATCAGGGATGACTTTTTGTTTTTGCGCGCACACGCGCTCCGTCGTCGTGAGGTTCTCACGGATCGCGTCATACTCCTCTTGAAGTTGCTTCAGTTGTGTGCCTCTGAGAAAGAGCTGGCCGGAGGTCAATAAACGCAACGGGACTAAAAACAAAGGGAATACCCTATACTTCTCAGTGGAGTTGGCCGCGCTCAGGAATTGACGAGCCGCATCTGGGGAATGTAAGCCCATGCCGAAGGGAATCGATTCTCGGGCTTTACCTTGCGTCAAGATATTCATTGGATTGTCCACGTCAATGCCGAAGTGATCTGTGATGGCGTCCAGCTCTCCCTTTGCCGAGGAAACCGCCTTTCCATCCGCATTCTTGATCTTATAGCTTCCACCATTCTCCTGGAAGCGGCGAGTGATAGTAATACCGTCGCCGTATGTGTTGAACCTGTAAGGCTCGTGACCCCCATTCTTGAGAGTGATCGAGACCTCTGCCGTTCTGGACACTTGTATTAACCTGTTTCTCCAGCAAAGACCATACGGATGCTACTTACGTTTCTCCGGATTTTATGAATGACTTCATTCCACTACCACGACCAGTGGAACCCGCTTTACCACCTAGAGCGAGGGTGATTGCAGAGAGGACGGCACTCTTGCCACCTGAACTATCTTAGCGTGTTTAAGTTATGAGGACAGAGACAAGCTTACTTCCGTTATTACCGATAATAAAGTTTACTTGTGGTCCAAAGCGAAAGGTGAGATATCTTGTAAACGCCTAAGTCATTTGGTCGAGGACTCGCTTCGACCTGGGACTAACTTGTGGCACATAAAGTTATGGACTTCGAGGTGCGTAATCACACCCATTTTAGCAGCCTAACAAAAATGTAAAGCAATAAACACGAGTCGCGGGTATGGACTTACTCCCTTATTTGCACTCTTGCGTTCGATGGCGGCCTTGATACGATCCATGTTTCTTCGTTCGAACTCCGCGTCGTCCATATTGGTCCCTCTTGCCTCTCGAGGACGGGTTTCGGCGTCTGATTCAGACGCGGACTCTGACTCGGGTTCCTCATCTTCGTCCTCTTCGCGTCTGATGGGTCGCTTCCCTTTACCATTTTTGTAGTTCTGTGCACGTCCTGGAGAGGAACGACGGACGCGTTTCTGAAAGCCGAAAGCAAATAATATCACCTGTTAGCCCTGGGACGGTGATGACACGCGCAGGACGCGCAGAACGCGCAGAAAAGCTGTCAAAACGTACAGGCGGCGTCTCTCCTTCAATATCCGTGTCTGCGGGACGCTTTGTGGCCATACTGGGGAAAATCTCGGGGTGATCGAGG
>Ga0307515_10014613_pt1 | contig 14533 bp, 17 predicted proteins | sample 17_EM_MG_FD_194513 | JGI IMG/M metagenome (GOLD analysis project Ga0307515, IMG submission 194513) | Populus trichocarpa ectomycorrhiza microbial communities from riparian zone in the Pacific Northwest, United States - 17_EM | ecosystem: Host-associated > Plants > Roots > Unclassified | place... | reverse complement strand
TCATTTGGCTTGCGACTTGAAAGCCAAGCTGACTAGCTACATTCTCAGGAGGAAATGAGGAAATTGTAAGCTCATGCCATTGGCGAGTGACTGCAAGAGCATCCTGGAGTGCTGCAAACGGCACGGTATTGGATGACTGCTGGCCATCTCCCTGGGTGTCAATAACAATCTTCTTCGGATATCCTCTCTGCAACCAAATGGCAACCTGCTCCCTCTCGGTCCAGGTTTTAACCTTCAAGGTGGACCATAAACTGGGCAATGTGATGATAACAGACCTCCAGTAGCGACACACAGAAGCCAGTTGATCAGATTTCATTTGATCCAATTCAATGCAATATAGAAAGATCTCTCGCATAAGCTCCATAGGAAGGTAGGTATTGATGGTTTTGCCATAAGGCGGGACCAGAAGCATGTGTTGCCCCGGGCGGCGAGCAATGGTCGGGCGTGGATCAATGACTTCGTATTCGGGCGAGACCAAACGTTTGGCACGTCGAGCAACGGTCGAGCGCGGGCGGTTATGGTTAATGGCGGACATATCCTAAACGTAGACGGGTTAATTTTGAGTGAGGTGATCGCGAGGACACGGTTTGAATGGGCGGCACGCACCAAATGGCAATCGAGTGACTCAAGTGCGACGTGCAGAGTTTCAAGAGCGAAATAGGCAATGACTCGAGGAGCAGACCAGTATGGTGGTGGTGGTGAACAAGCAGCGCAGGTGTAGTCGACGAGTATGGGGGCCCCTCCTCGCGGTGCTGCTTTCACGCGGTTGCCTCGTGGAAAGCAGGCGCCAAGATGGTCCAAATTCTGGCCGGCTAACTGCTCCGATGAACCCGGAATCAACACAAACAGGTGCTACGCGACATCCGCCCGCTCGCCCGCAGGTCAATAGGTGCATGCGCGCGTCTTCGGCCTGATGGGTGTCTCGACGGACTATTCAGGCCAGTCTGAGTACGGGGATACGCGAAAGTACGTGTATATTCTACAAATGGAGTGTGTACAGTTACCACTATCGAGAGGTGCGTGGAGGTCAGTCTCCCCAGCCTCATTGTTCTAGGGTGGTCATCGATCATCGATAAGAAGAGGTGATACACCAGAATTGAATTGGCACCTTTCAACTGCCTTGAGGGTCATGTAGCAAGCGGGAAGACATGGCGACCGGCTTTCGAACGCAGTGAGATTTCTCCTGCCGTTATGTGTCCCGCTGTCGCCGTTTCTCAGCCCAGCTTCGAATGTGGAGATCGGGCCAGCGATTTGGGTTGACCATTCGGTCCAATCGGCGATGGCCCCATGACAGCGATATGACCGGCCCGTGACAGGAGTCCAGTTGGAAGTCGCCGGTAAGTCACCGCCGCCGGGTCAGATGACCGCACATCTTTTCATGATATACATATATTGTTGGGAGGTTGACGCTAGGTTGATAACAGAGGGTCACATCTTATCAATCGGAATCTCTATGCGCGCTTGAAAACCAATTTGGTGACGGAGCTGTGTTATTCACGGGCATTTCACACTGCAAAATCCCACAATTCTTTCTCGTCCATCTGCGGCGGTGTTGCCGGGCTCAGGTCCCATATCCCTTTTCGAAGCGGCGATACCCCATCCTCCTCACTTCCCATCCCCTTAGAATTTTCTCCGGTTCCCCAGTTTATTGGGATGGCCGATCCACCTGTCAAGTTGGTCCTGCAGGCTTATTACGTGCAAGTCGCTGAGTCAACGTCACACGTATGAAAGTCCAATGCCCAATCACGATCTCATCCACAGTTCTGCTCAGAAGTATTACATGCTAGCATCGGTGGTATTACTCTTTTATGACATCGTTACCACACTAGTCGAGATTGTGAGAGCGAAAATTCAGTTGGTCTTAACATTGGACGCTGCAGGTGGAGACAAAGCACTAATGGTTTAACATCAACCTAATATTTCTCGCTTATCGATGGCGCCTTGATCGCTTACTATGACCACACTTCGCTGCTGCCATTCAGCTAGCAAGGGTCCCACCACATCCACACCGACAGTGACGACGACGAGATCATGTTCGCAGTCATTCGCCTAACGACTTCATCTCCTGGGGATATAAATCGACGTGATATACCTCGCAAGCCGTGCTGGTTCGACTAGGACGCTTGCCTTTCCAGCCTTTCCATTGCCCAACGGCATGCATTTGGAGAGATAGGATCGTGTTGTAGGTCGCTCGCTCTGGACAATTACGGCATTCATGCTAAAATACTCCCTCCTCATCTCTTGCCCATGGTGTCGGAACCTCACACAGGCAATCTACTTTCCGACATCATCGAGAACAGAGTCAGCCGACCTCCCTGGCGCGTATTAAAACCACACCTCAATCATTGCTGCTTCTGCACGAGGTTCTTCTGTGAACCACGTTCTCTCGCATGAAGGAAAGGAACGACCCGCAGGCGACCCACCATCCACTATCTTCACCGCTGCAACACCCAACTGCTGTCCTCTGTACCCCGTAGGGCCGTCTTATACAAGACCACGGCAATTCACTCGTGATATACTCAAGTCTGATATCATGGCGCACCCGAACACCCGCCATGTCGCGAGCTCAGGCCTTATCCTCGGGGCACCGTAAGTGAGTATATGTCCTCTCCGTGTGCATACTATTCCCTATGTTTACACTCTGCCGCTCTTCGCCAATTGCTGCCGCCTTTCTAAGAACAAGTACGGCCCTCGTCCCAACTTGAGCCTAATGGCCCCCTGTTCCGAGTGTGGTATTGACAGATCCGGCTGGCCCGTTGACAGGTACCGGGGTCAGCTGACCGAGAACGCGTTTTAGCGTGTGACGGCGTGACGAGGGTTGGTGGGGGCAGCCGTCTTGAAATGGCGCGTCGGCGATCAGTGGTAATATAATGGCTTCTGGAATTTTAGAATTTATAATAATAAGTAAGTTTTATTGTGTATAAAATGTTGGAACATGACCAACGGTTGGAGGCTGCATTTGGGGCTGCTGCAAGCCATTTGAAAAGGTGCGTTGACGAACGAGTGAATATAATAATTTTTATATTTCATAATTATAAATAATAAATAATTTTTATTACATATAAAATGGCGGAAAGTGGCAACGGTGATGGTAAGAGCTGCTGGAGCTGCCGAGGCCGCTCGGGAGGTGACCAGACGAGGGCTGGTGCTTTGCAGGCAAGTCTTCATGTGTCATATACCTAGATTAGATACATAAGCATCCTACGTCCTATGTCTTACATCAAGTATGCATCCAACGCAACACCCTTGTTCTCATTCTGCGGTCGACACTCCGAACGCTCCGGACGCTCCAGACGCTCCAGACCAGCCTTGTTAGCTCTTCTCCTTGTCATTCCATGCAAAGCTAGCTCCTGTGTAACATTATAGTTAGCGCCGCATTTTCACTAAAATAATTCAAGGCCGCGAAAATGTACGAACGGCTATAACCCCACATTCCTACACTTTTCCGACTCAGGTCACCACAGTACTTACAAATTTTATTGCAGTATGGCCCTCGACGCGTCTTGCCTTTTGCGTCTGCTGGTTGTCTGGTTGAGGTAAGGTCCAAGATTGACATTGGGCAGTCGGAGTTTGAATGTCACATGTTAGTGTCTTCATTTCTCCAGCCCCAAACCCAACGGCCATGACGCCGTCAGCCATTTTTATACATAATATTTATTTATTATTAGTATTTATTTATATTACTAACGTCGCGACGCGCCATTTCAAGACGGCTGCCCCCCACCAACCCTCGTCACGCCGTCACACACTAAAACGCGTTCTCGGTCAGCTGACCCCGGTACCTTTCAACGGGCCAGCCGGATCTGTCAATACCACACACGGAACAGGGGGCCACTAGGCTTAAGTCTCGTCCCACATTCGATCCATATATGGCCGCACTTCGCGGTGTTGTGAACATCGAACTACTGTCTTATCGACTCAAAATGCTTTACCCCACCACGTACCAGACCCACCGCTTTGGGACCCACTCGAACACACAACAATCGATCGACCTCTGCACTAGATTACACCCACTCGATACACCCACTCGATACACCCACTCGATACACCCTACGCATTATGTCGTACACCCCTTCTGTGCTCTAGCTTCCGCGCGGGAGTCCATGGGCTCCGCGTTGGGTGCAAACCAGTGCTTTGGTTTGCTACAAACTGGCTCGGAAATGGAGATCGCGTTGCTTTCCGCTAATCCCGCTCTCGCTGTTCTGTTCAGCATAGAACGGATCCGACACACGATCTCGAATAGGCAAACTGTCGAGACCGATGAGGCATCTCGAGCGCCTTATTTCACCAATGGTTGATTGGGAGGTGGTTGGATGCACCGGAGACGGCGATTCTCATTGTGTACGTCGTGCGATCCTTCGTCATCTCAGCACTTCCGTCGCGCATCTGCCCGACACGTCGCACGCACAAGCTGGAAAATATACAAACGACTATTCGAACAACGTTTTCTTCTCCCTTGGAGAGGTGAATAGTCAATTACCGGTTCGACATCCCCTATCTTCCTCGCTGGCCCGGAGTCTCGACAATTCTCAAAATTTAGCGTTATCCACTATCGTCAGGGCTATGATATCCACCATATTTGCGCCTTCGTGGCGAAGGACATGGATGCGAATCACCAAGGCGCATGTGGTGGACACACAGTCGGTGGGCACAGATGTCCGCTGGCCGTTCGAGTGGCGCTTACCACAAGAGCGATCGCAAGTGGGGAGAGCAGCCAAAACGCGTTCGACTCAACGGACAAGCACCGTAATCTCTCTATCTTCCAGTGGCGCTTATTGTTTTTCGTTGGCCGAATGAGCAGAGAATTCGACGCTTACGTTCCACACTGTGCGATTTTCTTTTTTCCTTACTGGAGGGACTAAGTCCTAATGAAGCTATATTTCTATGACAGACTCCCACTGCCAGTGAAAAAGCTCTATTGTGTGATTTCCTACCACAGCGACACGGCGCGTTGCACACCGGTTATTCGAATGCTCCGTTTTCATTTTCATTTTCCAGCTGGAGAGAAGCAAGGGACATACCGACTACTCACACAAGCGGTGCTCTCTTGCCTAGGCGATGTGAGCTGATCAACTCTCTAGATTGGGTTCTTGTTATCCTTACCCTCTTGTGTCCGCCTGACTAACTAGTATTCGCAGTTCGCTCTCCTGTCACGACCTGAAGATACGGGCTCATCTCTCAGCAACACAAGAGCGCTGACTGCCGTACTCCAACGTGACATTTTGTGATTTATTCAGTATCCCTAGTTCCCGTCGCGGTGAACCCGCTACCCCCAGCCGCGACCGGCTTCTGTAGTTTCGACCAATTGCACACTCTGCTCGACGCATTCGTCTCTCGCTACCACAAATCTCGTCCACCGCACAGTCACTACTCGTTGCCAGCACTCTGTTCAGCTAGACAACTAGCCCGCTATGCCACTGCGCACTCGACAACAAGACCATTCTCCCGTTCATCGGCCGACAGTAATACCCTCGACAACGATCTACTTGCTCACTCTTACTCTTGCCCACGATGATCCGGTCAAACCTCTCCCCGCCCCCGACATTCTCGGCAATTTCATGGGAGTTCTTAACCTTCCTCTCGGTCTCGTCCTCATCTTCGCTTCGCCCCTCGTCCTACTCGCCGAATACAATCCGAGCGGTAGCAAGCTGTTCGGTGAACGGCAGTCGTAGCTACCCAGCTACCAACGGTGGAAAGTCGACCTAAGTAAGTGAGAAGGAGCGCGAATGGTCCATGGATTCGCAATCGAGCTACTATGGGTATTTACCCATCCAGAGGAACCTCACGGGTTCACTAGCTTCGGTCACCGTTACTGCCCTGCCCAGTCACCACCAACACCCGGTGTTTCCAAAAAGGTTATTTGGTGTGTATCCATGTGCCCCTCGACCGTCCATCTCGCTGATACTCGACCTCATAACTCTACCACCCTCGCCTACGGATCCATGGCCCACACAAGCTTCATCGGCAGCACCCATGCGATTATCGTGGAACTGGTCATGCACCGACATGTGCGTATCACCTTCTTTCGTTTCCCATTTGTCAACTTGGCTCACATAACATCACATTCCTTTTTTCCCGATGATGCTCTGAATCCACCCTCATCATCGCCTCCGCCGTACCCACGTCGACACGTACTCGCCGCCGCTCTGTCACCCTCCGGTCATCATTTTTCCTCTTCCTCTAAATATCACCCGCGATCTATTATCATTTGTCCACGACAAACAACAGGACCAAGCTACTCGCGGAGCACGCCAAGCACAGCGCCAGCGACTCGCAGCGCAACAGCAACCCCAACCCAAGTCGCACTCACCAGCGCCACTGTGAACGCTGTTACGACTATGACCCCACAGATGTCGCTTGGCCGCTGCCATAGCCTTGTTCGCGTACGCCGTCGTGAGCCACGACAACCCTACATTCAGCTCAAATAGACACTCTACGCTCGTTGGATATTTGTCGGTTGCCAGAAGTATGAGGATGAAGTGAAGGCAGACACTATGCCACACGGTGTAAATGCGGGGAATGTCGTACCACCCATCACGAATCTACTACCGACCCGATTCACGTCCTGCGTACCTCAGTCCGCCGTCCGCCCGTTTCCTCATATACATATTTTATTGCGTACGAACGGGCTATACATCCCCTCGTGGTTCCTAACGTTGCTCATTGTTGACGGCCGTTCAGAATGTCCTCTTGGAACACTCAGTCTACTTACCTGTGACTATGCGGCTGGGGTTGTCTTATACTCTTTGCATGTCCTAACGTTAATGTGTCATTCTTTGCTCCTCTTCTTATCGCTCATGGACCCCTTGCCCCCTTGATGATCAGTCCTGAGTACTGTCATGTGCCACCTGTCCAGCGTTCACCTTCATTCTCTATGTCATCTAGTTGGCTTCCGGGCCTTTTGTTATCCTTGATAGATATGTATAACGCGCCAAGTTTGTTATGGCCCATGGCCGACGCTATGCTTGAAGGAGATGATTTGAAGGGTCGATCTGTTCATGAATTGGCTGCAGATAGTTGGAAGCTTATTACCTATCATAGGGTGTGCTGAAAGTCCTAGTCTTAAAAGCCAAATGAATGAAAGGCCCGAACAATCCGATTGAAAACAATTAAATGTACGTTACAGCCTAGCGAACTGTAAAGTGTACTCCTGAACTACCATTTGTACAGGACTATTCACATGGATGTGTTGATCTTGACTACTGTGGGGTATTCCCTACGACCCCTGGTGACCGTGAACGATTTCCACCATTTCTCATAACGCGACTGGTGTCCAACTGCTTGGTCGACGAATTTAAATGCTCCAAAGCTGTCATTACACCAGACCCCCACTTCCACACTCCTGATATCTCGCCATACTCCGTGCTCCGACGCCCCACGAAAGACAAAATCAATCAAGGAATCTACCCCCAAACCCTGGGGAACCAAAATGTCAAGGCGTTGCAAACAGGAAAGGTTGAATAAGAAATCATGTAATGAATTGAATGCTGCCAGATTAAAGGTGTGCTCGTATGAGGGTTGGGACAAGCGAAGGATTTGGACATGTGAACAGGACAGGAAGCGGAGATAGTCCATTGTAAAGAGAAGCAGGTCCAATGTTGTACAGGCAGGCAGGTCCACCCGCAGCCCCTCATGCCTAGAATGGTTCTCGAGTTCGTCTGACGGACGATTAACGTTGAACTCTCTCAGGACCTTGAAGGTCCTCCCGAGCATCCAAGAAAATGACGAAAAATCTAGTTTGAGCCACTGGAGAGTATGAGTCAATGGCAAATCAACATTCAAGGAATATTCAGGAATGGATCCATTCGAAATTGCCAGCCCCTCGATTTGTTCTAGGTATGGCAACATAAGGAACTCTTCAATAGATCCACTGATGAGCTCAAGATGCTGGAGCTGCCTAAAGAGGACAGTGGAACTCAGTCGGAATAATGGACTAGCATAATAGTGGATGGCCAGCTGTCGTGTGACTATTGCCCTGACAATCGTTGCGTCCCATTCTTTAATTGATATTCCAAGATGCTTATCTAGATAGCCAGTAGAAGCGTAATCAACCGCAACGTCATCCATGCTCCCTCTCCCCTCCCATACTTTCAAGTACTCCAAAGGGGGAGTCAGATATGCCCTAGTCCATCCAATAGCTCTAAGTAATGGGAAATTGTCAAAGCGCTCAGACTGAGAAAAGCCTTTGGGGCACTGTATCGACAGGAATTTCAGGTGCGGGAGGACGTTGGCATGCCAGGTTCGAGAGAAACACCATTGTTCCCACTGTTCGTGATGATACCCATATGGGTTCCATCTGGGCCATTCATCTGTAGATGGTTTCGCAGCCAGTGACCCAAGAAAGGTTTGGAAGGACGGCGAGGGATGGGCAATGGATAAAGCCAACTCTTGTAGAGGGGTCAAATACTTCAGTACCTTCATTAAGGCTTGTTCACTACACTGAAACGTGAGGTGTAGAGTAGTAAGGTTGGAAACCCTTCTATTTACTCTGCATAGATGGCGGAGGTGTTGAAAGACCCTCTTCTCATTGCAATCATGAGATCTGAGGTCCATCGCTCTCATTTCGGGAACATGGAAGTATTGAGCTGTGGTCATTGGATGACCATGATAGGCCAATTTCTTGCAGGACGGCAATTGCACCTCATGCTGCTGGATTTGCTCCCAATGACGAGGAAGGAGGATTGAACACTCCTCAAGGCATGGGAATTGCCTCCCAGCCATCCATTGCACTGAACAGGCTCTAAGCTGCAGCTTCCGAAGAGTACAGAGAAGAGGAAGATTGGTATTGGGCTCATAAAATGGGAGATGAATCCGATCAGCCTCGAATATCTGCAGCTGGGTAAAATCAGGAAGAAGCTCAAATGGCCCATCAATATCTCTGCCATTGACAATAAGCACTATGAGATTCTGCAAAACAGGAAACCAATGGGGTTGGAGAAAGTGGGTGCTGACGAATGGGGAATGGAGTCTCATCTCACAGAGAGGAGCTTCGGCTGGAACAAGGTTGAGCAGTTGAGCAAACGAGGGAGAATTGATAAATCCAGCTTCTACGTGTAGCACTTTCAACACATTCATTGGGCTTGCGGCTTGAATGCCAAGCCGACTAGCCAAGTTCTCGGGAGGAAATGAGGAAATAGTAAGCTCGTTCCACTGGCTGGTGCTTGTAAGAGAATTGTGGAGTGCAGCAAACATTGGAGCGTCAGATGGGGTTTGGCTATCTCCCTTGGGGTCAATGATAACCTTCTTCGGATATGCCCTTTGCAACCAAGTAACAACTTGCTCCGTCTCAGTCCAGGTCCCAACCCTCAGGGTGGACCATAAACTGGGCAATGTGGTGATAACAGACCTCCAGTAGCGCGAAACAGAAGCCAATTGACCAGATTTCATTTCATTTGATTCAATGCAATATAGAAGTATCTCTCGCATAAGTTCCATAGGAAGGTAGGTATTAATGGTTTTTCCGGAAGGCGGGACCAGAGGCATCCAGTCTGGAGGGATGTCTGAGTCTATGACTGAAGCGATGTCTGAATCTGGAACAACGGCCCTGTGTGGACTGCTACGTTGAATTGCGGACATATCCTGAGCGTAGATGGGTTATTTTTCGAGTGAGGCGAGGTCACGGAAGGCAGAAATTGATGTTGAGGCGCTGAAGTTGGGCGGCGCAATTGGGACTAGAGCGATGACTCGAGTGCAGCGTGCAGTGTTCCAAGAGCGAAGTGGTCAATTCCTTAGGACTGACCAGCGTGGTGGTGAGACAAGCAGCGCATGCGTAATTGACGACTCCCTCGCGGTGCTGCTTCACGCGGTTAATTGCCTCGCGGGTTTCAGAGTCTAGCCAGCTGACTGCTCAAATGAGTCCAGAACCAACACGGACGAGCGCTACAAGACAATCGTGCACGTCAAATTTGTGCGTCTACTTCGGCCTGCTGGGCGTCTCGGCGGACTATTCAGGTTAATCTGAGTACGGGAATACGCAATAGTGTTCTATGTGTATATTCTACAAAATGAAGTGTCACCATCGATGAAGTGCGTAGAGGTCAGTCTCCCCAGCCTCATTCTTCTTCTTTAGAGTGGTCATCGGTCATCGATAACAGAAGGTATACACTTGAAATGAAATGGCACCTTTCAACTGCCTTGAGGGTCATGTAGCAAGCGGGAAGACATGGCGACAGGCTTTCGAAGGCAGCGGGATTTCCCCTGGCGTTATGGGTGGTTACGAACATGTGTCCCGCTCTCGCCATTCTCAGCGCGGCTTCGAATGTGGAGGTCGGACCAGCTAATTGGGTTGACCATTTGGTATTGCCTTACTGTCTAATGCACAGAAGGGCGTCCCCTCGCCATGCCTCGTCGAATATGTTAAGTTGTTGTCTGCATTCGCTTCATGTCCCACAACCCATCGCATTTCTTGCAACCCGTCTGAACCCGTCGGGTTATGTTCCCCTTCGTTGCAGCTGGAGACAAAGCATTTGCGGTTTCCCAATATTTCTTTCCTGCGATGGCGCCTTGATCACCAACTACAACCACTTGAGCCGCACTTCATTGCTGCTACTGGGCCAGCAAAAGTCCCACCGCGTCCACGCAGGCAGCGACGACCACAGGGTCGTTCGACTAAAGGCCTCCTCAGCTCTCCTTGGGACTTTAAATCGACGTTACATGCTTCGCATGCCGTGGTTCGGCCAAGACACTAGCTTCAAAGGAACCACTCACGGACAAGCTGCCAAACCGATATCTCCGTCCACTATCTTCGACCTGCGATTGTTGCGTCAACAATCTGCAGGGCCATCTTGTACGAGACCATGGCAAGTCACCCGTGGTGGTCTGATATCATGACGCATGTTCGTGAGAGATTAGTGACGCAGAGTGATCAGTTGTCACTATTACTCATTCCTTGGGAACATCGCAAGTCGGTCTCTGTCTCTTCGTTCCTCGCAAGGCTGCATCCACTCTGAGCTGGCGTTTTATCTGGACGGTGGGTACTATTCCCTGTGCTCGGTGCTCTGCCGTTCTTCGCCGATTGCGCTTCATTCCTCTCATTCTCAACCTCGGAATCCCATCAAATCTCGAAAATTCGTTGTATACACCATCGTCACGGTTATGATGTCCACCGCATTGCACCTCCGCGGCGAGGGACACGGGTGCGGGTTCATGCATGTATCAAGGCGATAGATGGAGATAAGGTGGTGGATACACATTCGGGAACACAGATTTCCGTTGGCCGTTCCGAGTGGTGCTTAACACAAGGTCGATCGAATAACGGAGGGCAACCAGGACACATCCGACTCAACAGACTGTTATCTTTCAATTTTCCAGTGGCGCTTACTGTTGTGTGTTGACCAAATGAGCGTAAGATACTGATTCTAACGACGCACATAGTACGACTCCGTTTCCTTAACCGGAGGGACCATGTCCTAGTGAGCCTATATTTCTAGGGCAGGCTCCCACAGCTGATGAAACCGTACCGTACGTCGCACATTACTCCATTGCGCCCAATGTACTCGAACCCAGTCTTCCAGCCCTTCGTTCCCTGAATATCGACGTACCCAGTCACGTTGAAGGAGCGAAGTTCGTCGGCCGCGGACAAGCACTGGCGAGCTCCTGGTCTGAAGTTGTCTCATAGGATATTGAGTATAGCTGACATTAGCCACCAAATGATTCTCAGTCTCTCAGATCGATCCCTAGTCGTCGAAATCACGGGACGCAGCCAGGAAATCTTGTCACGTTCTACAAGAATGATTTTTGAGTGTTGTACGACTGTGATGTGATTGTAGGTAGAGAGGAGGGGATTAGCTGGGACAGCGCCAAGAAGTTATGGAGGAACATAGAACGCTCAAGTGTAGGCAGAGAATGAAACCGCAAGGAAGTGTGAGGAGGAGGCGCTGAGGAGAGGCCAAGCAATGGAGGAGTCCACGGTAATGGCCGCTGAGAGGGCCGCTGTGAAGCTGAAGGCCCAATCGGCGATGGGGCTCGATGGCCCTCGCGGCGTTGAAACGGGGGAGTTCAGTATATATCAGTTGTGTTCAGTATTACTAGGACTCACACTCATGTATCTATGGAAGCGCTCTGGTACATTTCCCTTGAAACAAAGCCTGCGCTTTCACCCCGACCTTTGCCACGGTCGGAAAGGTCCTGCCAATGGCCGCGGCAAGGCATGGTTCGAGATCATCCTTGACGAACCATGCATTTCCGTCCTTCTACGCGTGTTACCTCCTCAAGTCTCGGAGAACACCTCGCTCGTCTGCAACTTACATTGGCTCCACGCCCAACCCTCCTCGTCGGCTACGCCAGCACAATGGAGAAATCAGTGCAGGAGCTTGGAAGACGCGTATTGGTCGACCGTGGGATATGGTCATGATCGTCTACGGCTTCCCGAGCAAAATTGCGGCGCTTCAATTCGAGTGGGCGTGGCAACACCCATGGAAGACGCGACATTTAAAGTTCCCATCCGGGGAAGGTGGCTCAGGAAGGGGACGTGCCATTTTTCACAGCGGAAGAGGTTCGTCGACTTTGAGCGCGCGCGTCAACGTCGTGAGGACTATGATTACTAGCTACCCTTATTCCAATTGGCCACTCCATGTCAAGCTCTTCACCACAGAAGCGGTCAAAGCGTGGGAGGGGTCTGGTCGAACGAACGCGCACTTGCCAATGGGATTCACGTGCGCGATTGAACTGGAAGGGGTTGATGGTAAGAAAGCGGACGTGAATGTTGGTAGTGGCAGAAGAGGACCCATTGATGTTTCAGATGGTATGCATGAGCCATTGGTATTGGTCTACTCTGACTTTGTCCCGTCCAGACTCATTCACATCCTTACATCTTGCTGGCGCCAAGGCATTAGCTTCTGGTCCTTGTACGTTACCGTGTTCAGTTTGTAAAATTCCCATTTATATCCGTACAACGGTGCGTCCCTTTTCCTCTCGTGTTGGTGCCACCGTCTCACTCGCTTACAGGATCCGGTCACAGTTTGCTTGTGCCCGACTGTGGCGTGTCATTCACTCGCCCATCTCTCATGCCTAGCAGACCACTTCCAAGCGCAGGACCCTCTCACCCCTATCATTCCCCGTGGCGGTAACTGCCCTACTTGCCGAACTTGGGTGAGCTGGGGAGATATCGTCAAAGGAATGTACCGCAGAAAAGCGGGACGTGCTGTTGGAGTAGAGGAGGACCCTGATCACGAAGGCGATGAGGACAGCGACCCTGAACTGGTTGGGGCCTTGGAAGATGGTGACTTGGAACCAGTGCTCTGTAGACCTGTTGCTTCAACCTCGTTGGTTCAGAAAGGGAAAGGAAAGGATTTCAATATGGGCACGGCTCGGACCCCAGCCAACAGGTCGAAGAAGCATGGGACGGCCAAAACACAACCTCCGCAGAAAGTGGCGCGCACAATGCCAACGTCTCCAGCGGATGATTTGGAGGGGCAGCACGAAGACTTTTGTGCCATGCTCGTTGCGATCGGCGCGACTGGCACTGACAAGGATGGCGTTCCTTACCTCCCTTCCCCTTCACAACATTCCCAATCACACATTAAGCAGCCCCTCTCAAAAAGTCGATCGCGGAAATCTGTCAAGAGTCGAGGTGGAGGCCGTAATCGTGGCTTCGCAACTACTTCGAACTCGAACTTGACTCGGGTACAGGATATCTTCGATTCTGATGAAGTGGAAGATTTCACCTTCGCCCTTAACAATATTCCTGATACCTCGGTGGATTAATAGGGAGATTGGATGTATCCTGTGCTTTACTTGTAACTTTCTGATAGTATTAGTGCTAACCATTAGTTGTATTTCACTTCTCAGATGTAGTGTTTCGTCTCAACGTAGCGTATGAATTGCAGCATCGCACTGCTATGTCCTGTCTCATCCGACCGCCGGGCCTGACCCCAATTGATCACAGTCCGCTGGTAAGTGGGATAGCCGCTCACGACAAGTGCGTACAAGTATCATAGATCGACAGCTCTAAATAACCGAGTAAGGTCTGCACTGGTGCTGGATCGAACGCTCAAAGCTGGAGAGTGTGACACGGCCAAATGTCCAAATGTCACTATGACATCGAAGTGGAGCCCTTCCAACTTCGGGAAGCCTCAAGGCAGAAATGAAATTGATCCCTAGTTCATTCCGCGTCACCTACTAAGCGATGAGGTGGAAAATCCAACACCCGTAGCACGGCGAAGAAGAGTTTGCAGGCAAGTATTCTTGCAACACGAAGAAAACGGTTAGCGCTGCCATCGGAAGGCAGAACTGCTAGAGTCAACGCAGTACAAGGCGCAAAACAAGCCCATGCTCCAGTATTTCGGTGATAGGACTATCGTCATAATTCCATGGTCGCAGAAAGGAATCACTCTTTCAAAGGATATAATATTTTGACTTTCGTATTGAGATGTAAGCGACTGCCTCAACACCTGTAGGCGTGTTAACTTGCGGGAAGGGCGGAGCGCCCGAAAATGAGATGGACTGGAGATACTAGCGAGAGCAGGTAGCCAATGATGCAAGTGCGAGTTTGCCACCAGTAAGGTCGAGATATGCTGCAGTATCGAGGGGTGGT
>Ga0307515_10014612_pt1 | contig 14535 bp, 12 predicted proteins | sample 17_EM_MG_FD_194513 | JGI IMG/M metagenome (GOLD analysis project Ga0307515, IMG submission 194513) | Populus trichocarpa ectomycorrhiza microbial communities from riparian zone in the Pacific Northwest, United States - 17_EM | ecosystem: Host-associated > Plants > Roots > Unclassified | place... | reverse complement strand
ATCTACTCTGAAAAGATAAAATTAAAAAAAAAAAAGCATCGATAGAGAAAAAACAAAAAAAACTAAATAAAATATTATTATAATAAATAGTATTTTGTGAGGAAGAGTCTAATAAAAATCCCTTTTCTCTTAGATTTTTTTTTTGTTAATGTTATTTTTCAAAAAAATCCCTTAATTATAAACCAGGCCAAACTCATGCTGGTGATAGGAAAAAAGAAGAAGAAAGAAGTAATAATATATAGTTTTAAGCATCAACTGCTTAGAGTTCCACCAGGCAATCTCCTTATCTTCATTGTCACGACAGCAAGTTTCTCTCTTTTTTGTTCTTTTTAATTTGCTTTGCCATTTGAATACCTCTCTCTTACACACAGCTTTTCACCTTTTTGTCCCGTAAATTCCTCAATTTGTGCCCGTTCAAAGTTGGGTTTTCCTGGACCTCCATACTTAGCCTATATATACGATACATCCCTCGTAGCTTGATGAAAAAAGGAATTGCCTACATATTAAAATAATATAAAGTAGTACAATATAATATAATATAATATATAGTACTCCACCTACTAATTATATATAGCATGCAGTGCTATATATCTTATAGATATGTAAAATAAGTTTGCCTGTTAGTTTGTGCAGTTTCTTATATAAGCTTCTCCTCCTCTTCTCCGATGGCTTCTTCCTTCCAAAGATCTGGATATCTTCATATAGAATAGTTAGAGAAAGTAGTAAGTACTGGTGAATAACTATCTAGAGATCGGTCGATGATCATACTGTTTGATTCTAGCTGGTAAACTCCATATATACACATATTTATATCTTTGAAATTTCCATCATCCGATAATATATATATATTTTTCTACCGTTTCCTTTTTTTTTTTTTTTTTTAAATAAGATTTTTATGCATGATCTATCTCTTCTTGATTTTGAATACTACGTCAGAGTGATCGATAAGGTTTGCTAAGGAAGCACAGTGCAGCATATATTGTGTGATACATATATACAGCAATTGATTACCAACGATAAGTCAGCGCGGGCGCAAAAGGTTCCGGCCGGAGGTGCCGGAGATAATTAATTTAATTGTCATCAGCAGCAGCAGCAGCACCTGGCAATTAATTATATATCAATGTCCGGCCTGGAAGCAAGCCCAGGTGCTGGTGCAGGGTCTCGTTATGCTGCTCATCAACTCCTGGGACCGGAACTGCAACTTCAAAGAGATGCCAAAACTCCACAACCAGGTAATTTTAAAGACGACATCAATGATCCTGAATCTGCCACCACTAGTAGTTCAGGTGCCGGTAATTCCTCCTCTGGACGCAGGCCTCGCGGCCGTCCTGCTGGTTCAAAGAACAAACCCAAGCCCCCAATAATCATTGCTCGGGACACCCCAAATGCTTTAAGATCTCACCTACTTGAAATATCCCCGGGCTCAGATATAGTTGAATCAATATCAAATTATGCAAGGCGCCGAGCCCATGGAGTTTGCATTCTCAGCGGTAGCGGAGCAGTCACAAATGTTACTTTGAGGCAGCCAGGTGGTGGGGGTAGTTCTGCTGTGATGACGCTGCACGGAAGGTTTGAGATCTTGTCCCTAACTGGGACATCGCTTCCATCACCAGCACCACCTGAAGCAGGCGGCCTTTCGATATCTCTTGCTGGAGGACAGGGACAGGTTGTGGGTGGACGTGTGGTGGGGCCTTTGATGGCTTCAAGTCTTGTGGTTTTGATGGCTGCCTCCTTTGCAAATGCAATGTATGATCGGTTACCAGTGGAGGAGGATCGGGAGTCAGTACCAGCAGTAGAGGTGCAGCAGCAGCAGCGGCCAGCAGCCTCACAATCGTCGGGAGTGGCTGGATCAGGTGGAGGACAAGTTGGTGGCGGCGGAAACGACGGCAGTAGTGGTGGTGGAGGTGTACCCTTTTATAATCTGGGAGTGAACGGTATGGGAAGCTACCCTTTTTCCGGTCATGGCGAAGGAGATCATATGTTTAGTAGTGCAGCAGGTCTATATTTTAAATGAGTATATACCGCTAGCTAGCTACTAGTGTCAATAATGAATATCCCAATTTAAAGATCTGATTAATTGTTGTCTTCTGGTATTAATTTCAAGAATTAGATAAGGATATTGGTGCTAAATCAGTATTTCTTCAAGATCAAGAAGAAGAAGAAGAAGAGTGCAGGAAATTCTGTGTCGTTTCTGTGTCTTTCAGTATTAATTCAAGAATTAAATAAGCTTGGAGCCTCTTGTGTTTTTTATGTAGTGACTTGTAGCTTCTTATATACTCATAAATCATGGAACGTTCAGGAAAGCGATCGCACAACATCGTGAAAGTATTTTAAAATCGTTTTATGTAGCTGCTAATGATGAAGAGTCATGTCAACTTAAAATAGATAATTGTAGAAAACAGGCGACAAGAGAATTGAAAATTGAAAATTGATGGGCTTGGGTTTGAACCTATTTCGTCTCCTCTTGGGCCCAGTTTTGGTACCCTTTTATTCTCCCATATGGACTCGGTTTTGGGCTCTGTTTCTTACCTCCTTGGTTGGGCTTTTTTCTTGTATATTTCGTCTCCTCTTGGGCTTTCTTTCTAATTGCCACCACAAGAAAAATCCGGGTGTTATTATGTCCCCTCTCAAATATGTGGGGTTAAATAATTTGGATCCTTGTGATAAAAGTAGGGATCGAACTCACTAACACGAATCAAGAGGCTATGGGCCACTCGCTAAAAAGCTACTGGTCTCACATGCATTATTAATTTTTTTTCATTTAATAATAAGCGAGTATTTTCATATTAATTTGTGACAATAATTGAGAGTTAAATTTATTTTGAACAATATTTAAAAAAAAAACATCCTTCTTGAAGCTATTAACAATAGCAACTGACAATGGAAATTATTGTTACTCTCCCAATAAAATACGGTTTATTAGAACAATATTTTTTTTTTAATTTTTTTTAATATTAAATTTATTAGAGATTAAAAATTATAATTTATTTTGGTTTGTTTTTTATGAGATTATCATAGTTTTATGACCTGAATTACGAGTTTTGCGGGTTAACTTTGTTAACTTGGGTTTTATTTAATCCTTTTTTGTAATTAATTTTTTTTTCAATTTCATCGTTCACCATTTGAGTTGATTGAGAGTTAAACTTTATAATTTATTTTGCATTGCTTTTTATGAGGCTATCACAATCTCATGAATCGAGTCAAGGGTTTGACAAGTTAAACCAAGTTGACCCGAGTCTTATTTTTTGTCTTTTATTAATTGATTTTTTTTTAATTTTATCATTGAATGTTGGATTGATTATGAATTGAGTTTCATGATTTGTTTTGATTTATTTTCTATGTGGTTATCACGGTTTCATGATCGAAGGTTGTCAGAATAACTCAGCTGGTTGACTAAGGTTTTTTGGTCATTTTTTAATTAATGTTTTTCAATCTTTTTTTTTTTTAAAATTTAGTTACAATGTTTTTTTTTTAATTTGTTTTTTATAAAATTATTATGGTCTCAAGATCTTGGTAATGAATTTTACATATTAACCTAAGTTGATCCGAGTTAATCCAATATATTATCATCTCAATATTTTTCTTAAATCATTTTGATTTTTTTTCTAGTTAAATTATATTTTTCTTTGATTGTTCAAGATATATATAGACTTGTTAAGTTGATTGAGTTACATCAAATCAATTTCTATATTATTTAATTTTTTTTTCAAAAACACATTAATAATACATGAATAATTTTTTGAACTTAAAATAATAATCGGACCCGTATGATAGCACTAATTGAATTAGTACTCTCGTTTCTTTAAGCATCAAGTTATTAATAGTCACGGGCAATATATAGTTATTCTAGCTCGTTAAACTACATAGGTTTGCACAAGATGCCAAAATTACTTGTCTTTAGTTTTTAGTTGCATTGCAATACAAAGGTTGACCCAAGCGTACAATGTTAGTTTATTTTTTATTTTTTTTTAGTTTAATGTAGGTGTTAGGGCTCGAACCTGAGACCACAGAGGGAGCAAACTTCTTGATCCCAAACTCTTACCACTAGCCACCATAATTTCTTAATTCTTACATTACACTCAATTAATAATATATTGGTGGCTAAATTTAATGACATGGTGTCATTACCGGCACCCCACCTATGCGGTGGGTGGGGTGTACTTTTCGTGAATCTTGTTTTTATATTTTAAAAATAATTAATTTTTTTATATTTTAAATTAATTTTTTAATTTTTTCTTATAATTTTAATATAATAATATTAAAAAAAATTATTTTTTTATTTTAATATATTAAAATATTAATATTTCAAAAAACAACCACTATTGTAATTCAATAAATTTATTATTTTCTCCTACAACAGTTTATGACGCGGGTTTATGCCAGGTGTCACGCTGTATATGCGGTGCGTGTCACGCCGTATATGCGGAGCGTGTGGTCGGCCGCATTAGCGTCATTTGATTAAAACACCACCCACCCCTTGGTCTAATAAAGACAGCACAAAATGCATTAAGGTCATCGATGGAAATGTCCTTTATATCCAGACCTTGACATGCAATTCAATTGATCTCTAGTCTTTTTCCTTTTGTATTTATTGGAGATACCGACTTCGGTAAAGATCCTCTCTACTTCTGCTCCTTCAAATTGTTTCAAGTGACAACTTGGGTGATTTTAGTATTTTTAATGAAATAATAAAAAATTGAGGCTTGAGTTAGTGATTTCAGGGTTAATTTAATACCATCATTAAAAAAAGCAATGAAATTAGATAAAAAAAATATACCAATAATTAATTATAAAAAATAAACAAGAAGATATCATTTCAGTATTCTTAAAAGTTCTTTATAATCTTATCAAAGCAAAAACTAAATGAGAGTGATAATCTCATAGTAAGCAAAATGAAAAATAAGATTTGAAACTTAATTTTTAACAAATCAAATGTTGAAGGATAAAATTAAAAAAAATCCAATCCAAGTTAGTCCGTCAAATTTAAAAATCAAGGTGAGGAGAGAAAAAAAAAAGAAGAAAAGCTCGTTGGCGTCAAATCAAAGAGCGGTAAACTACATGCACTATCTAAGAGGGAAGACTTACTGAGATGATTCCAAATACATCAAAGGACATCTTTTTTGGCCATTGTAATTCGTTGCATGCGGCTATCAATTTTTTTTATATCTTATATTTATTAAAATATCAAATTGACCCATAATCAACTTGATTAATTATAACTAAAAAACCAATGGACCTTACAAAAAATACAAAAAAATTATTGGATGCCAGTTAAACAAAAATATATTTTCAAGAGTAATTTAGATATTTTATAGTGTTTTTAAAATATAAAAAATCTATTTCATAATAAATTTGATAATAACTAATAAAACTCGTGAAAGATCATATTATCTCAATAGCTAGCTAGAATAACTAGTTTATTGGTTTTCTAAGAGTAAAATATTCAGTACAATGTTCAAATGAACAATAAATCCTCGTGTAATGTACAATGTACACTGTTTTCCTCTCTCCTATTAGCCTCTGGTAATTATTTGGATAGCTGTTGTGTCCACTTCCTTCGAGATCTATAAGAATAACCTTCTCACAATTGTCATTTTCCATCTCCACACATCTATATGGACTGTACCCTTGTGTTTGTTTTTGGGAATAATCCTCTTGGTAAACGTCCAGTCCACAAAAAGTTAATTAAGGCAGCATGCTAGCTTCTTCTTGGTAAACACTTCCAGCTTTTGTCCTCTTACATTTGGAACGCCAACATACTTCCAAGAGCAAGCTTCCTACGTACTTCTTACTTGTACCTGCTCCTCCCCCCCCCTTCAAGATTGATTCTCCTATAAGTGTCAAGCATGAAAGCTAACCTTCCTAACTTGAAAGGAAAAGCAAGAAAGTCTCTCCAAAATTAGCTCAAGCCGAGATGAGTTCCATGACACCATTGTTAAAACCAGATGTGACCTTATCTCTTACGTTGTCACCCAGCTCCCCTTCTCCTCATGACCAAACTCTAAAGCCTGAAGAAAGAGGTATACGTCTTATCCAACTCCTTCTAAAATGTGCAAAACATGCATCCTCGGGCAATCTTCATCGAGCCGATGCGTGTCTTTTGGAGATATCGGTGCTTTCATCGATTTTGGGTGATTGCATGCAAAGGCTGGCTGCTCGTTTTGCCTCCGCCCTTGCCATTCGCCTTGTCAAGCGTTGGCCCGGCATACACAAGGCGCTGAACCAAGCCCAACAACCCAAAGTCGACCTTGATAGGGCCAAGCTCCTCTTTACCAGAACCTTCCCTTACCTTAGTTTCGCTTATGCCATCATAGCCAAAACCTTACTCCATGCCATGGCAAACGAGCGTGTGATTCACATCGTAGATTTGGGCTCCGGTGACTCGAACTTGTGGGTCGCACTTCTCCGTGGTTTCGCCAACTCACCACATGGGCCTCCACATTTGAAGATCACCTGTGTTAATGGCAGCAAAGCTATTCTTGAGAAGTTAGGTCAAAGGCTTGTCAAAGAAGCAGAAAGCGTGGGCGTACCCTTTCAATTTAATTCTATAAACGCGAGCTTGAGAGAGTTAACAAAAGACATGTTTAAGGCTGGATCAGGAGAAGCGCTAGCTTTCGTATCAATATTAAATCTTCACGTTTTATTATCTGAAGATGACCAAGTGGTTGCACATTTTGGGGTTAACAAGAACGACGGCATTAAAGATTGCAAGCAAATTGGTGATTTTCTAGCGATGATTCGGTCAATGTCACCTACGTTATTATTTGTAGTAGAGCAAGAAGCGGACCACAATTTGAATCGATTGGTGGACCGATTTGTAGAGGGATTGAATTATTACAGCGCAGTGTTTGACTCGATAGACGCCACTTTGGCGAGTAATCTGGCTAGTGATGAAAGGCTTGTTTTAGAGGAAATGTTTGGAAGAGAGATCGAGAATATTGTAGCCTGTGAGGGGTTGGAAAGGATTGAGAGACATGAGAGGTATGCAAGGTGGGTAGTTAGGCTTGCACAAGCAGGGTTTAAGCCAGTTCGGTTCTGGCATAGTTCAGGCGAGGATGCTAAGCAAATTATGGATGCCTTCGGAAAGAATGGGTACAAGACTGTTATTGAGAGAACAGGTTTGATGATTTGTTGGCGTGAACGACCACTATATGCTCTTACTGCTTGGACCTGTTAGCGTTGTACATTTGGGTATTCCTTTTCACTGTCGGAGTATATTTGTAATTGCATAAATACTATAAATATATGGGTGTGGTGATGTGGGCTTAGTAGGAACAGACGCACAACACTTTTATCCTCCTATTTCTTTCTCTTGCTGGAGGACAGGGGCAGGTTGTGGGTGGACGTGTCGCGGGGCCCTTGATGGCTTAAAGTCTTGCGGTTTTGATTGGCTGCGTCCTTTGCAATTAATGCAGTGTATGATCGGTTACCACTGGAGGAGCTGGATCGGGAGTCAGTACCAGCAGTAGAGGTGCAGCAGCAGCAGCCAGCAGCCTCACAATCGTCGGGAGTAACTGGATCAGGTGGAGGACAAGTTGGTGGTGGCGGAAACGACGGCAGTAGTGGTGGTGGAGGTGTACCCTTATATAATTTGGGAGTGATGGTATGGGAAGCTACCCTTTTGCCGGTCATGGCGAAGGAGATCATATGTTTACTAGTTCAGCAGGTCTACATTTTAAATGAGTATATACCGCTAGCTAGCTACTAGTGTTAATAATGAATATCCCAATTTAAAGATCTGATTAATTGTTGTCTCCCGTATTAATTTCAAGAATTAGACAAGGATATTGGTGCTAAATCAGTATTTCTTCAAGATCAAGAAGAAGAAGAAGAGTGCAGGAAATTCTGTGTCCTTTTCATTTTGTTAGCAAGAAATTTAAACAATGTTGTCGTTGTTGCGATCAACCTTGCAAATGGTGATTTTGTAGAGGGGAATTGTATCAGATCAGGAGAGGATGAAGTCCTTTGAAAAGCTAAATGAACAGCGGATTAATCGAAGATCCTGTCAAGTGTGTCCAAAATCAGTGAGTCAACACATACAAATTAAATCATAATTCTGATTTTTTTTAAACGAAATAATATGTTTTTATCTTAATTTTTTATTAAAAAAATATCATTTTAAATATTTATTTTAAATTAAATTATATTTTTACTAATTTTACAAGTTTCAATCTCCATGTAATTTAATTTTTTTTATAAAAAAATATTAATAATATTTAAATAATTTTTTATATTAAAAAAATTATTCAACTAAAATCATATCGATTATACATGGGTTTGCTCTTCCTGTGGTCTCAAATTCGAGTCTTGTGGTTGTTAATATGATAGTCACTGGAGACTTACATAATTGTTAACTTTAAGTCCATAAAATTAATAAAGATATACTAATCTGACCCGGATATCAAAAGTAATAAAAAATTTATTTTGCATTAAATAAACTACAAGGAAAGCCAAGGGCTAAGTAATTAATTAAAATAGACTACTAGTACGGAATGTCATGCAAAAATCAGAATGTTGAAGCGAAATGGAGACCGCTCCCTCCCTCCACAAACAATCTCCTTAAAACCCGTACGTTAACATGCAAGAAAAGAGGCAGGCCTGTAAATAATATTAGACTTGGTCTCTCACCATAGATGATAGATCCCATCTCCTCCTCTTCTCCCAATCATTTTCTCATGCATCAATCCGAAGTGCCTCCCTAGCTCCTTCATCATCCATTAATCCTCCCGCCTTCTTCCTCGACCTTCCACCTTCCTTCAATCTTGATCCCAGCTCTGTTTTTCCTTCTCTTTTTCTGCCTTTATCCTATGCTACGCAGGTACGTCCATTGTCGTTAATTAGCACTGATTGCAGGTATATGTATGTCGTCTTTTCGAATTCAACAAGGCAGCCCCATCGCTCTTTATTCACTCCAATCCCATCCAGCCCAAGGTTTTCTTCCCTTTTTCCTTCTTTTCTGGTGAGTTTTTCTTGGATCAGATTACTCATACACAGGCAAGAAATCGAACGCCATTAATCATAATTCGTACGATTGGTAACTATATATACACATCATATATGCTCGTGATCATGATGAGGTGCAAATGTTATGGTGTGTTCGTTGTATCGTCAATCAAAAGGCCATTGGTCAAGAGACATTGTTAAACGATCGAGCAGCAGCCTAACTACAAAATTAATTAATTAATTGATAATGGCATCTCTGTCTTCCCAACCATCCAAGAAGGGCATACGTAGCCCAGCTGGGAACACGGCCAACAACAACAGCTCCCAGCAGGGAAATCGTGGTTCCACCGGCCAAACTGTCAAATTCGCTAGACGAACTTCAAGCGGTCGCTATGTTAGTCTATCAAGAGAAGACCTTGATATTTCTGGAGAACTATCGGGAGATTACACGAACTATACGGTGCAGATTCCCTCCACACCTGACAATCAGCCAATGGACACGTCCGTGGCGGTCAAGGCCGAAGAGCAATATGTTTCCAATTCTCTTTTTACAGGCGGGTTCAATAGCGTTACGCGTGCGCATCTCATGGACAAGGTGATAGATTCGGAGGTGTCTCATCCTCAGATGGCTGGTGCCAAGGGCTCTTCGTGTGCAATGCATGCTTGCGATGGCAAGGTCATGAAGGATGAGAGAGGACATGATGTCATACCTTGTGAATGCAGGTATAATATCAAGCTCTGACTTCTCTTAATTACGTACAGGAACATAATTTAATTTATTTTAATTTTCTGCTCGCGTGCAGGTTCAAGATTTGCAGGGATTGCTATATGGACGCCCAAAAAGATACTGGTTTATGTCCAGGGTGCAAGGAGCCATACAAGGTGGGTGATTACGAGGATGAAATACCAAATTTTTCCAGTGGAGCACTGCCATTGCCACCTCCAAGTAAAGGAGGTGATCACAATAACATGACAATGACGAAGAGAAACCAAAATGGAGATTTCGATCACAACAGGTGGTTGTTTGAGACACAAGGTACTTACGGCTATGGGAATGCCTTTTGGCCCCAAGATGACATGTATGGCGATGATGGCGATGAAGGGTTTCCGGGTGGCATGTTAGAAAATATGGATAAGCCATGGAAGCCCCTCAGTCGTGAGCAGCCAATCTCCAATGCCATTATCAGCCCTTACAGGTGATACATACATACATACATACATATATATATATATATATATATATATATATCTTAATTTGTCTTAGTTTTGGATAATTTATTATTAGAATCTGCTTTTATAATTAAGAGTGCAACATTTATTACAGACTAACATTGCCAGAATTAAAAATGTGTAGTTAATTTAGAGGAAATTGATATGAACTGGTATAAAAATAAAAGAGAGGGTAATTGAAAAGAGATTAGTGCTGTGCTGTGAATGACTACAGGTTTCTAACGGAACTGCAACTCCATAGTTATGATCTCATACTAAATTTCTGCAAGCGGGTACCATCCAGCTTTCTGAAGCCCAAATAAATCTCGCAGTCACGGTGGCACCAGCAGAACATGGAGTTCTTGGTCGACTTAGAAACAAGAAAAAAAACTCACAAATTTTCGAATTTTCCGCAACCTTTCTCATGTATATATATTCGCACATATCGGTGCTGACTTACATATACATGACTCCAGACAAAAATTAATGATAAATTGGTAAGCCTGCATAACATTTCTTATGCACGCATATTTGCAGGTTGCTGATTGTGGTTCGACTGGTTGTGCTGGGTTTCTTCTTGCATTGGAGAATAATGCATCCAAATGAGGACGCAAGATGGTTGTGGGGCATGTCAGTGGTTTGTGAAGTATGGTTTGCTTTCTCATGGATCCTGGATATAATTCCCAAACTTTCTCCTATCAACCGGTTCACTGATCTTGAGGTCCTCCGTGACAAGTTTGACATGCCGTCGCCTTCCAATCCCACAGGCAGATCTGATCTCCCTGGTATTGACCTCTTTGTGTCCACTGCTGATCCTGATAAAGAGCCACCACTTGTCACTGCCAACACTATCCTTTCCATACTCTCGGTGGATTATCCTGTAGAGAAGGTGGCATGCTATATCTCTGATGATGGAGGTGCGCTCCTCACTTTTGAGGCAATGGCTGAGGCAGCAAGCTTTGCTGATTTGTGGGTTCCATTCTGTCGAAAACATAATATTGAGCCAAGGAACCCTGAAACCTACTTCAGCCTAAAAATTGATCCAACTAAGAACAAGAGCAGGATTGATTTTGTCAAGGATAGAAGGAAGATGAAAAGGGAGTATGATGAATTCAAGGTGAGGATCAATGGGCTTCCAGACTCCATTAGGAGGAGATCAGATGCTTTCAATGCAAGAGAGGAAATGAAGATGTTGAAGCACATGAGGGAGAGCGCCGGAGGTGATCCTTTGGAGCCAATAAAGGTCCCGAAAGCTACATGGATGGCTGATGGCACCCATTGGCCTGGAACTTGGGCCTTCCCAGCTGCCGAACATTCCAAAGGTGACCACGCTGGAATTCTTCAGGTACCGGAAAACTTCATTCGTTTTTTATTTTCTTGATCATAAGCTGTCTTGTAAATAATTTGATCAGGATTATATTAATTCATGATCATGTGGGTGCAGGTGATGTTGAAGCCTCCTAGCCCTGACCCACTGATGGGAGGTGCGGATGATAAGATGATAGACTTTACAGATGTGGACATACGACTACCAATGTTTGTGTATGTCTCACGAGAAAAGAGGCCAGGCTATGACCATAACAAGAAAGCTGGTGCCATGAATGCTCTTGTAAGAGCATCTGCCATTCTATCCAATGGTCCATTCATTCTCAACTTGGATTGCGATCACTACTTCTACAACTGCAAAGCTATCAGGGAAGGAATGTGCTTCATGATGGACAGGGGTGGCGAGAATATCTGCTATATACAGTTTCCCCAGAGATTTGAAGGCATTGATCCTTCTGATAGATACGCTAATCGCAATACTGTGTTTTTTGATGGAAACATGCGTGCCCTTGATGGTGTTCAGGTACTTAAAATTAAAAAAATAAAAATAAAAATAAAAATAAATACTTGTAGATATAATTATTGCCAACGTCAATTACAAGAACACACACATTAACAGTGATGGATTAATCTTACACACATGCGTTACAGGGCCCGGTTTATGTTGGAACGGGTTGCATGTTTAGAAGATTTGCATTATATGGATTTGATCCACCGAATACAAGTAAGACCGAGGAAAAGAAAGAAGCAGAGACACTTCCCTTAAGAGCTACCGACTTCGATCCTGATCTTGATTTCAATCTGCTACCCAAGCGGTTTGGGAATTCTACAATGCTGTCTGAATCTATTCCTATTGCCGAGTTCCAAGGCCGCCCTTTAGCTGATCATCCCGCTGTCAAGTATGGACGTCCTCCTGGTGCTTTGAGGGTCTCTCGTGAACCACTTGATGCCGCTACAGTTGCTGAAGCCGTTTCTGTCATTTCTTGCTGGTAACGCCAACCTTTCCATTTCATTATTGATCAACTATAGCCAGAAATCACATCATCTGTGACTTTTTTTTTTTATAAAAAAGAGAGAGAGCACAAGACATTCACCATCCATGTTATTACATGCTGCTTTATGTATAGGTACGAGGACAAGACTGAATGGGGGGACCGAGTGGGTTGGATTTATGGTTCAGTCACGGAAGATGTTGTGACTGGCTATCGGATGCACAACCGTGGCTGGCGCTCTGTCTATTGCATAACCAAGCGTGATGCTTTTCGTGGCTCAGCTCCTATTAACCTTACTGACCGTCTCCACCAGGTGCTTCGTTGGGCCACTGGCTCTGTTGAGATTTTCTTTTCCAGAAACAATGCCTTTTTGGCCACTAGGCGTCTCAAAATCCTCCAACGCCTTGCTTACCTTAATGTTGGCATATACCCATTCACCTCGATTTTCTTGATCGTCTATTGCTTTCTCCCTGCACTCTCTCTTTTTTCCGGATTCTTCATTGTCCAAACCCTGGACATCGCATTTTTAATCTACCTCCTACTTATAACTATTTGCCTCGTCCTTCTTGCCATTCTAGAGGTGAAGTGGTCTGGTATAGAGTTGGAAGAGTGGTGGAGGAACGAACAGTTCTGGCTTATCTCTGGAACCAGTGCCCACTTTGCTGCTGTCATGCAAGGCCTTCTCAAGGTGATTGCAGGAATTGAGATATCTTTCACATTGACTTCCAAGTCTGCAGGAGATGACGTTGACGATATATATGCAGACCTGTATCTCGTAAAGTGGACATCCTTGATGATTCCACCCATTGTGATTGCCATGACAAACATGATTGCCATGGCCTTTGCTTTCATAAGGACGATTTATAGCACAGTTCCGCAGTGGAGTAAGTTTGTTGGCGGAGCTTTCTTTAGCTTCTGGGTGCTGGCTCATTTATATCCTTTTGCCAAGGGCTTGATGGGAAGGAGGAGAAAGACCCCAACCATCGTGTTTGTTTGGTCCGGTCTCATCGCCATTACTATCTCTTTGCTATGGATTGCCATTAGCCCACCAAAGACAACCGGAACAGCTGATGGAGCTGGGGGAGGGTTTCAGTTCCCTTGACTGCTGCCGGCTGAGTGAACAGATGCATGAATGAATCTTAGATTACTGACTTGTAAGATTTTCAGGATCCAAGACAGTTCAAGAGAACAAGGCTTGAGATGGAACAAGATTTTGCACTTCAGTATTTTCTTTCTGTAACTTTCTAATAGACTTACGGTCAGCAAAAGGTAGCCTTGAAGGAATGGTTACATGCTGAAAAATCTGTAAGCTGAAGGTCAAATATTGATGTCACTCCCATAAATTTTCGTGATAATTCAGTGGCCTGTTTTTTTTTATCCCTCCCAGTAATCCTGTCCCCATTCAAATGCATTCACGCAAATGCATCACAGGCACCTAGAACATAGCCAGCACGTCGTTTCTTTGCCTCCCCCTGCCCAGATTGTTATATAAGCATGCACCTAATCATATAGCATATGATCAAACATTCAATTCAGAAAAATAATCAAGCAGTAAAAAGGCGCATAAATTAATTCCTTGGCCTTACAAGTGACCGCCGACAGAAATAAAAGAATCAACACCCATCATACATGGATTCTATGATCCACCACATTCCCCCTTCTTTCCCTTTTAGTAAACCAAAAAGGCATTATATGAAGGGAAAGAAAAAACTGAAATATGTAAATAGTTCCTTAATGATTCAATTCTGATGATTTATGCTACTTAATTACAGAATTAAACAAAATAAAACAAGTGTGTAAATAAATATATCCAATTAGATAATCAACTGTGAGTGTGACTAGCAAATTACACTACAAAATCAGAGTTTTGACTTGATCCTACATATTTCAACTCTTCGGAGCAAGATGACCGTGAAATCTCCTCCCTGTGTGCTCAACTCAAGTGACTGCCAAAATGCGAATCCTAAAGATCTGACATCTCAAATGGTACTCGCACGAACAACTGGCCATGCAGGGTGACCACAGCAGATGTCTGATGCGGATCAATTCTGGTAGGTAAACTCAC
>Ga0307515_10014610_pt1 | contig 14536 bp, 6 predicted proteins | sample 17_EM_MG_FD_194513 | JGI IMG/M metagenome (GOLD analysis project Ga0307515, IMG submission 194513) | Populus trichocarpa ectomycorrhiza microbial communities from riparian zone in the Pacific Northwest, United States - 17_EM | ecosystem: Host-associated > Plants > Roots > Unclassified | place... | reverse complement strand
TGGCCGACCTGCGGCCGCTGTTCCGGGCGATGCCGCTGCTGCTGATCATCCTGGTGTCGGCGCTGTCGATGCGGCAGTGGGCCGACGAGCGCCGCGCCGGAACGCTCGAGGTCCTGCTGACCCTGCCGGTGCCGCGCTGGCAGCTGGTGGTCGGCAAGTTCCTCGCCGCGATGGTGCTGATCGCGATCGCCCTCGGGCTGACCCTCGGGCTGCCGATCACGGTCGCCAAGATGGGCAACCTCGACGTCGGGCCGGTGATCGGCGGGTACCTGGCGACGCTGCTGTTGTCGGCGGCGTACCTGGCGATCGGCATGTGCGTGTCGGCCGCGACCAACAACGAGATCGTCGCGTTCATCGGCACCGCGGCGGTGTGCGTGGTCAGCTACGCGGTCGGCTACCTCGGCACCATCGGCCGGCTGTTCGGGACCGGCGAGCGGTTCGAGAGCGTGGCCCGCGGGGTGCTCGATCTGCGCGACCTGGCGTACTACGCCGGGATCGTCGCGGTCGGGATCGCGCTCAACGTGCTGCTGCTCGACCGACTGACCTGGAGCCGCGGGCCGCGCGGGCGAAACCGCCGGGTCGCGGCGGTGCTTGGCGTCGCGCTGGTCGCGGCGAACGCGGTCGGGCTCGACATCTGGCTGGCGCCGGTGCGCCGGGCCCGGATCGATCTGACGCAGGGCGGCACCTACAGTCTGTCGGACTCGACCCAGAAGATCCTGGCGGGGCTCGACGAGCCGCTGTTGATCCGCGGCTACCTCTCGGACAAGACCCACCCGCGGATCGCGCCGCTCCTGCCGCAGCTTCGCGACCTGCTCGAGGAGTACCGGATCGCGGGCCGCGGCAAGGTCCGGGTCGAGATGATCGATCCGAGCGCGTCCGACGACGCGCCGGTGGACTCCGACGCCGCCAAGCGCGCGGCCGAGGCCAAGCGCGAAGCCAAGGAGAAGTTCGGGATCGACTCGACGCCGTTCCGGTTCGCGAGCCAGAGCGAGCGCTCGGTGATCAACGCGTACTTCGCGATCGCCATCGAGTACGGCGATCAGCACGCGGTGGTCGGGTTCGACGATCTGGTCACGGTCCGCGCGCTCGACATGGGCGAGTTCGAGATCACGCTGAAGAACCCGGAGTACCAGCTGACCCGGACGATCAAGAAGACGGTGGCGGAGTTCTCGAGCGTCGATCAGCTGTTCGCGTCGACCACCGGCAAGGTGCAGCTGACCGCATACGTCACGCCGGCCAGCCTGCCCGAGGGGCTCAAGGACGGCCCGGACAAGCTCAAGAAGGTGATCGACGAGCTGTCCAAGCAGGCCGGCGGCAAGCTCGCGTTCACCACCGTGGAACCCAAGACCGACGCCGAGATGCGCGACCTGCGCGCCCGGTTCGGCATCGAGCCATACCTGACGTTGCAGTCGGGTCGGGTCCAGCCGTTCTACTTCCATCTGCTGCTGCAGGTCGGCGACCGCATGGTGCGGATCACGCCGCCGCAGACCCTGGGCGACGCCGAGCTCAAGACCGCGGTGACCGATGGGCTCAAGCGAGCCGCGCCGGGCTTCACCCGCGTGGTCGGCCTGTGGTCGCCGCCGGCGGGGCCGCCGCAGCCGCCGATGCAGGGGATGCCGCCGCAGGAGATGCCGCCACCCCAGCAGTTCCGCAACCTGCAGCGCGCGCTGTCGGGCAACTACGAGGTCCGCGACGTGGCGCTTACCGCGCCGGTGCCGGACGACGTCGACGCGCTGATCCTCGCCGGGCCGGCGTCGCTCGACGCCAAGGCGGTCGAGACCGTCGACCAGTTCGTGATGCGCGGCGGCGCGCTGGTCGTGCTCGCCGGCCGGTTCCGGCTCGCCCCGGGCATGGGGGGCGGCCTGGCGGTCGAGAAGGTCACCACCGGGCTCGAGTCCGCGTTCCAGAAGTGGGGCATCACGGTGGTCGACGAGATGGTGATGGACACCAAGAACGACCAGCTGCCGATCCCCGATAGCGCCGGCTCGCGCGAGATCCACCTGCGTTCGTACCCGTTCTTCGTCAAGATGGACGGCGGTCAGCTGTCGTCGTCGAGCATCATCACCGGCGGGCTGGCCGGCTCGGTGATGCACTGGGCCTCGCCGGTCAAGGCCGAGGCCAAGGTCGGCGGCGACGAGCACCGCGTCGACGTGCTGCTCCGGTCATCGGACGCGGCGTGGCTCACGACGTCGACCGATGTCATGCCCAACCTCGCGGCCCACCCCGACCTGGGGTTCGCTGGCGCCAAGGACGCCGCGGCCGACAAGCGCGGCAGCCAGGTGATGGGCGTGGCGATCATCGGCGGGTTCGCGAGCAGCGTGGCCAAGTCCAAGGACGAGCTCAAGGATGCCAAGGACGCGCCCGCGAGCCAGCTGCTCGAGCACTCGCCGCCCGACGCGCGGATCGTCGTGTTCGGGTCGTCGGCGTTTCTGTCCGACGACCTGCTCGGGCTCGCCCAGCAGCTCGACTCCGACTTCGCCAAGTCGAACCTCGAGCTGGTTCACAACGCGGTCGACTGGTCGCTCGCCGACACCGATCTCCTCGACATCCGGTCGCGCAACGAGGCGACCCGGGCGCTGACCGTGGGGCTCGACTCGCGCGGCGCCTGGCGCAACGCGAACTTTGCGATCGCGGTGCTCGGGCTCGCGCTCGTGGTCGGCTTCGCCTGGCTGCGACGCCGCGGGGTCCAGCCCGTCATCGTGAGGGAGGCATAGATGCTCACCCGGTTTCACAAGATCCTGATCGCGCTGCTCGCGGTCCAGCTGGTGCTCGCGATCTTCGTCCTGACGCGCGGCGATGACAGCGCGGTGCTCAAGGAACACCCGTTGCTCGCCGGCTTCGACGCGGCCAAGGTGACGCGGCTGCAGGTGTCGGCCGCCGACGGCAAGCCGGCCGCCGACGGCAAGCCGGCCGCCGGCGGCAAGCCCATCGACCTGGTCAAGCGCGACGCGAACTGGGTGATGGCATCGGGGTTCGACTTTCCGGTCGATCAGGCCAAGCTCAACGACCTGCTGACGCCGATCGCCAAGCTCGCCGCGGCCGCGCCGATCGCGACCCAGGCGAGCCGCCACAAGCAGCTCCACGTCGGCGACGCCGACTTCGATCGCAAGCTGGTGATCACGGCGGACGGCAAGGACGTGACGCTGTACATCGGCGGACCGGCCGGAGCGCGCCGCACCGCCGTGCGGGTCGGCGGCGACGACAAGGTGTACGCCGTCACCGGGCTCACGCCGTCGCTCGCGGGCACCGAGGCGCGGTCGTGGATCGATCCGAGCTACGTGAAGATCGCGCGCGACGAGGTCGCCCGGGTGACGGTGGTGCGCGATGGCCGGACGGTCGAGCTGGCGCGGGTCGCCGAGACGCCACCGGCGGCCGCGGGAAGCGGCAGCGCGGCAGGGAGCGGCGATCCTGCGCCGGCGCCGCCGGCCGCCGAGCACTGGACCGCGACGATCGCCGGCGCGCCGGTGGTGGCGGCGGGCGCCGAGACCTTCGACGAGGGCGCGGTCGACCGGCTGGTCGGCGATCTCACCACGCTGGCGCTGAGCGGCCCGGCCGATCCCAAGCGCGATGCGTCCAGGCCGACAGCGACGATCACGATCGATCGCAAGCCGAGCGGCACGGCGACCCCGGCGCCGACGGTGATCGACGTGATCGCCGACGGCACCTCGTACTGGGTGCACGACCGCAGCCTGCCGCGCGCCGGCCTGGTCGACAAGACCCGGCTCGAGGCGCTGCTCGGCCTCGAGCGCGACAAGCTGATCAAGCAGCCGCCCCCGCCGGCGCCTGCGCCGCCGCCCGGGTTGCCGGGCGCCGCTGGAGGCGCGCCGCTCCCCGGCGGTCATCCGCTGCCGGGTGGGTTGCCGCGCCCGGGCGCCGGTACGCCGCCGCGCCCAGGCGCCGGCTCCGCGCCGCACTGAGCCGGCGAGTCTTCGAGCCGGCGATCACCTCTTGCGCGGCCGCGAGCGCGCCGCGGCTTGCTCCCGCGACGGCCGGGTGACGATCAGGTCGCGAACAGGTCGTGCATCGTCACGCACTCCAGGCCCGCAGCCTGGAGGTTGGCGACGATGCGCGGCAGCGCGTCGAGCGTCCACTGCTGGCCTTCGTGGAACAGGACGACCTCACCGGCGGTGACGTTCGCGCAGGCGCGGATGACCTCGCGCGACTCCGTGGTGCTGTAGTCGCAGGAATCGAGCGACCACATCGCGACGGTGTAGCCCGAGGTCACGAGCTGGATCAGCGAGGTGGCGTCGAGCGAGCCGTGCGGCGGGCGGACCCACGGCCGTCCGCTGAGCTGACCACCGAGCGCCGCCTCGGTGCGCGCGCACTGGTCGAGCAGCTCGCGGCGGCCGAGCTTGTTGAACCGGGTGTGATCGTAGCCGTGGCCGGCGATCTGATGGCCGCGCCGGCGGTATTCGCGGATCAAGTCCGGACGGGCCGTGGCGAGCGCGCCGAGCACGAAGAACGTGGCGGGGACCCCGAGCTCGTCGAGCACATCGAGGTAGCGCTCGGTGAGGTGGTCCGGACCATCGTCGAAGGTCAACGCGACGCGTCTCGAGGCGGTGGGGCCCCGCCGACGCACCCCGGGGAACGCGTCGAACACCGCGTTCTTCATCATGGCGCGAACCGATGGGACCACGACCTTGTTCATACGGTCTCTCATGCGATCGGACAAGCGGCGGCCGCGACCGAGTTCGTGAGAATGGGCCAGGACTGCCATATCTGCGACGACGCCCGGGCGGTGGGCGCTATTCCGAGGTGTGCGTCAGGTGCCATCTGCAACCGAGCCGGGCGAACAGCTGTCTCGCCCGATCGGCGTGTTCGCCGCCGAGCGCGTGCGCCAGGCCACCGTGCGCTACCGCCTGGTCGTACGGCATGTCCAGCTGCTCGGCGAGCGCCAGACCGTGCCGGAGCGCTCGCACCGCGCGAGCGCGCACGCCCGGGCGGCCGTGGCGAAGCTGGTGGATCCCGCGCAGCGTGCTCGCCGCCGGCGCGGCGATCGGGAACAGTCGCGCCAGCCGCGTGAGCTGGCCGATCGCGAGCGACGCGGCGGGGATCGCGTCGCGGTGGCCGCGCCGGGCGAGCTCGAGGTACGCGTCGGCGGCGCCGACCAGGCCCTCGGTGATCACGAACACCGGCGGCCGGCCGGCGGCGACGCGCCGGGTGGTGGCGTCGGCGGCGGCCCGCGCCCGTGCGTCCTCGCCGGCCCGCGCCAGCGCGCTCGCGAGCATGCCGCCGCACAACAGGTGCGAGGCCTGGTCGGCCTGGCCGGCGAGCAGCAACATGGCGCGCTCGAGGTCGCGGATCGCGGCGTCGAGCTCGCCGAGGTAGAGCGCGGCTCGCGCCTGGGTATACATGCCCCAGGCCTCGTGCTGGGCGTTGGCCCGCGAGCGCGCCGAGTCGTGGATCGCGCGCGCGGTCCGCCGCGACGCCTCGTAGTCGCCGGTCGCGAACTCGACGTGACCCAGGACCATCCGGGCGACCTCGGCCTCCTGCGGGCTCTGCAGCTGCTCGGCGATCGCGAGGCTCTCGGCGGCGGCGGCGCGCGCGGCGGACCACGCGCCGGCGCCGGCCCGGAGCGCCGCCTCGGCGTAGCGCACCCGGGCCAGGCCGATCGGGTCGCGGGTCGCGTCCGCCGCGGCGAGACCGCGCGCGAAGTACGCGCGGGAGATGCCGGGCAGCCGCACCAGCCCGGCGATGTAGCCGAGCTGCGAGTAGATCTCGGCGATCGGGACATCAGCGCCGGCGCGCTCGGCGAGGTTGGCCGCCGATAGCGCCGCGGCCACCACGCCGAGCGAGCCGGCGTTGAAGTAGTGGTACGAGGTCAGCCGCGCCGCGGCGAGCGCGGCCTCGATCAGCAGCGGCTGCCGGGCGTCGCGCGGATCGAGCGCCGGGGCGGGCGTGGTCGCCGACCGCAGCCGCCGGGCGTGCGACCACAGCTGGCGGGCGACCCCGCCGGCGATCGCGGCGGCCAGGCCGAGCCGCGTCGCCGGCAGCGGCCAGCCCAGGCGCTCGAGCGAGCGCTCGGTGTGCGCGGCGCAGCCGGCGAGGTCGCCGAGCGCGAAGCACGCCTCGCCGAGCCGGCGCTCCCAGCCGGCGCGGCGCTCGGGCGCGGCATCGATCGGCAGCGCGATCAGATGGCGGAGCAGGTCGCGCGCGGCGCCGTGGGCCGCGCCGGCGAGCGCATGTTCGGCGGCACGCTCGAGGTAGTCGCCGGCGCGCGGCAGCTCGCCGGCGATCTCCCAGTGCCGGGCGAGCTGCGCCAGGTGGAGCGCGAGGTCGCCGGCGCGGTAGTGGCGCTCGAGCACGACCGCGGCGCGGCGGTGCAGCGCGCGCCGGATCGGCTCGGCGAGCTCGGCGTAGGCCTGCTCGCGCAGCTTGTCGTGGACGAACCGCAGGTCACCGTCGGCCTGATCCTCGAACACGTGGCGCTGGACCAGCTCGGCGATCGCGGTCCGCGCCGGCTCGTCGTCGATCCCGGCGACCGCGGTGACCACGTCGGGGGCGCACACCCGCCCGAGCACCGCGGCCGCCAGCGCCAGCTCGCGCGCGGCGTCCGACAGGCTGCCCAGCCGGTGGTGAACCAGCGCCTGGACCGAGCCCGGCGTCGGCAGATCGAGGCCGGCGTCGCGCGGCGCCAGGCGCCACCGCCCGGCGAGGTCGCGGTGCAGCACGCCCTCGTCGACCGCGGTCCGGACGTACTCGGCCGCGAACAGCGGGTTGCCCTCCGAGCGCGTCGCGACCAGCTCGGTCAGGGTCGGCGCGTCGTCCTCGAGCGCGAGCATGTCGCGCACCATCGCGCCGATCGCGGCGCGATCGAGCCTGGGCACGAGGAACCGCGTCGCGCCGATCGCGGCGAGCGTCGCGTCGAGCTCGGCGGTGAGCTCCTCGGCGCGGGCGGTCGCGAGCACGAACACGCCGCGGCCGGCGAGCAGCTCCGGGCCGAGCGCGCGCAGCGCCGCGACGGTCAGCTCGTCGGCCCACTGCAGGTCGTCGAGCACGAGCAGGACCGGGCCGTCGTCCGCGAGCTCGCCGAGCGCGTCGCGCAGCGCCGCGAGCACGCGGAACCGCACCGCCGCCGGCTCGAGCCGCTCGGTCGCGGGCGCGGCGATGCGGGCGAGCGCCGGCTCGTACACCGCGAGCAGGCCGGCGGCATCGCCGAGCAGGCGGGCGGCCGCCGTCGGGTCATCTCCGCAGCGGTCGGCGATCGCGCGGAGCAGCGGGCGCAGCGGGTGCAGCGGGGCGGCGCGCAGGTCATCGCGCAGGTCATCGCGCGCGGGGCCGATCGGCTCGCACTCGCCGGTGATCACGCGGATGTCGTGCTCGAGCGCGCGGGTGGCGATCTCGCCGGCGAGCCGGGTCTTGCCGACGCCGCTCTCGCCGATCAGCGCGGCGCAGCCGCCGGTGCCCGCGGCGAGCCGGACGAGGAAGTCGTCGTGCGCCGCGATCAGCTGGGTGCGGCCCGCCAGCCCGGGCCGGTAGGTGTAGGCGCGGGGCGCGAGCGCGGCATCGTCGGGGGCGGGCCCGGGCGGCGCGGCGCCGAGCCGGCCGAGCGCGCTCGCGACATCCCCGGCGTAGCCGATCCGGTCGCGCGGTGCCTTGGCGAGCAGCCGTAGCACCAGGTCGTCGAACGCCGCCGGGATCGCGGGGGCGTGGCGCGACGGTGGATCGGCCGGGACCTCGATGTGCTGCATCACCACCGCGAGCGCCGACTCGCCCAGGAACGGCGGCCGGCCGGTCAGCGCCTCGTAGAGCATGCAGCCGAGCGCGTAGACGTCGGCGCGGGCGTCGACGATCTCGCCGCGCGCCTGCTCGGGCGCCATGTAGTGCGCGGTGCCGCGAAGCTGGCCGCCGACCTCGAGCACGTCGCGCGCGCTGTCGGTGCGGAACTGCGCCGCGAGGCCGAAGTCGAACACCACCGGCTGATCGGCGCCGATCAGGAAGATGTTGGCCGGGCTCAGGTCGCGGTGGATCACGCCGCGGCCGTGGACATAGGCGAGCGGCTCGCAGATCTTGTGGAACAGCGTCGCGACGTGGGCGAGCGAGTACGCCGGGGCCGCGGCGGAACCGGGCGGCGCGGCGCGCTCGGCGGCCAGCGGGCGCTCGGGGCGCGGCCGTCCGGGCGCCAGCTCGACGGTCAGCGCGTCGGCGCGCGGCGCCGGGAACCAGGCCCGGAGGTCGTCGCGCAGCGTGCGGCCGCGGAGCAGGTCCATCGCGTACCACGGCACGCCGTCGGCGATGCCGTGATCGCGGATCGCGACCACGCCGGGGTGGCGGAGCTCGCGCAGGGTCTGGATCTCGCGGCGGATCGAGGCCAGCGTCGATTCGGTCGCGACCCGCACGGTCTTGACCGCGAGCTCGCCGCCGCCGGCGTCGCGGGCGCGGTAGACCACGCCCATGCCGCCCCGGCCGAGCACGTCGAGGATGCGATAGCCGCCGATCTGCGGAGGATGGGCCGCGTCGGCGTGCGTCACTTGGGGGCTTGCGCGAAGTACCCGCGGTACCGCTCGCGCAGCTCGGTCTTGCGGAACTTCCCGGCCGAGGTGCGCGGGATCGCGTCGATCGCCTCGAACGCGTCGGGCAGCCAGAACTTCGGGAACCGCGACGCGAGGAACGCGCGCAGCTCGTCGGCCGACGCGGTCGCGCCGGGCTTGAGCACGTAGACCGCGACCGGGCGCTCGCTCCACCGCGGGTGCGCCACGCCGATCACCGCGGCCTCGCGGACCGCCGGGTGGCCCATCAGCGCGTTCTCGAGCTCCTGCGACGCGATCCACTCGCCACCGCTCTTGATCAGGTCGGCGATCCGATCGGTCAGCTGGACGTAGCCGTGCTCGTCCATCCGCGCGACGTCGCCGGTGCGGAAGAAGCCATCGTCGGTCCAGCGCTCGGGGGTGGCGCCGCCGACGTACGCGCCGGCGATCCACGGCCCGCGGCACACGACCTCGCCGCTGGTCTTGTCGTCGCGCGGGACCTCACCGGCGTCGTTGCGGACCTGGAGATCGACCAGCAGCGGCGGGATGCCCTGCTTGGCGCGGATCCGGTAGCGCGTGGCCTCGTCGGCGTCGGCCAGCTTGGGCGGCACGCGCGACACCAGCCCCAGCGGCGACATCTCGGTCATGCCCCAGGCGTGGACCAGGGTCATGCCCAGCCGGTCGAAGTCGCGGATCAGCTGCTCGGGCGCGGCCGAGCCGCCGACGATCATGCGCAGGCCGGGGACCAGCTTCCACTGGCCGGGCGCGGCGTCCATCGCCTCGCGGATCCCGAGCCAGATCGTCGGCACGCCGGCCGCGCAGGTCACGCGCTCGCCCGCGAGCAGGTCGAGCAGGCTGGCCGGATCGAGGTGCGGCCCGGGGAACACCAGCTTGGCGCCGGTCATCGCCGCGACGTACGGCAGGCCCCACGCGTTGACGTGGAACATCGGCACGACCGGCATCAGCGTGTCGCTGCGCGACAGATCGAGCATGTCGGGGAGCGCCGCGGTCAGGGTGTGGAGCATGGTCGAGCGGTGGCTGTACACCACGCCCTTGGGCTGGCCGGTCGTGCCGCTGGTGTAGCAGGTCGCCATCGGGTCAGACTCGGCGAGCCCGGGCAGCGCGACGTCGGGGGCGCCGGCGAGGAACGCCTCGTAGGCCTCGCGCTCGCCGGCGTTGCCGACCACGACCACGCGCTCGAACGCGCCGCCGGCGGCGATCACCTTGTCGAGCAGCGGGACCAGCACGTCGTCGACGATCAGCAGCCGGTCGCGCGCGTGGTTGGCGATGTACGCGATCTCGGCCGGGTGCAGCCGCAGGTTGAGCGTGTGGGTCACCGCGCCGGCCAGCGGGATCCCGAAGTACGCCTCGAGATGCTCGCTGTGGTTCCACATCAGGGTCGCGACGCGCTCGCCCTTGCTGATCCCGGCGCCGACCAGCGCCCGGGCCAGCCGCCGCGAGCGCGCCATCACGGCGCGGTAGGTCGTGCGGGCGAGGCTCTTGTCGGGACGGCGCGAGACGATCTCGCCGTCACCCATCCAGCGTTCGGCGCGATCGATGATCAGATCGAGCGTGAGCGGTACGTCCATCATCGTGCTGGTCATCGCTTCGAAGATAGATCCGATCGACGCGCGGCTGCACGGCAATCGGCGCAGTACCGCGCCGGGGCGGGGTCATTTCGCCTGGTAGTTCTGGTAGACCGTCGGCTCCGCCGCCGCGGCGGGCGCGGTGGCCGCGTCGGACGCGGCCTTGCGCGGCTTGTAGCCGACCTTGGCCTTGGAGGCGTGCATGCCGCTGTTGATCACGGTCTCGGCGGCCGAGGTGTCGTACGACTTCTGCTCGACGGCCTTGTCGGCGTCGGCCATGAACGACTTCACGTCGGCCGGGGTCGGCGGCTTCGCGTCCTTGCGCGCGGCGATGTCGACCGCCTCGGTCAGGTACGACCGGACCAGCTTGGTCTCGAGCTTCTTGAACAGCGCCGGCGAGCCGAACATGTCGACGGTCGCGACCGCGCCGTTGAGCGCGACGGCGTAGCCGATCATCCGGCCGCGATCGGCGGCGGGGAGCTTCGCGAGCGCGGCGTCGACCTGCTTCTCCATCGCGGCCAGCGTGCCGTCGGACTGCTGCTGGGCGACCTTGCGGTAGGTGCCCGAGGCGGTCTCGGTCTTGCGGACCTTGTTCTTCGCGGCGACCTCGTTCCACACGTCCTGCTGGGCGGCGTAGCTGGCCTGGCCGCGGAGCCGGCCGTGGGCGAGCGCCCTGGCGGTGGTGAACTCCTTGGTCTCTCCGGTCCACCGGCCGTGCTCGACGCAGTACACCGGGACCTCCTGGGTGGTGTTCGCCGGGATCACGGTGTTGCGGCCGATGATGCGGTCCTGCTTGCCGCCGATGATGACCTCGCCGGCCATCACGAACACCGGGTGCGCGGCCTGGTTGACGAACGTCAGGCTGTTGACGTTGCCGTCGGCGATCTCGCGGATCTTGACCTGCCTGGCGGCCATCGCCTCGTCGAGCACGAGCAGCTGCTCGTCCGTGGCGGCGCCGGCCGCCGCCGGCCCGGTCGCGACGATCGGCGTCAGGGTCAGGCTGTCGACCTGGATCGGGGCGAGCAGCGCGGTGTGCTCGGACAGCGCCGCGGGATCCTTGGCGGGCGGTGGCGGCGGCGCCTTGGGTGATTGTGCGAGGGCGAGGGTGGCGGCGGCGGTGATGACAGCGAGCGAGACCGCGACTGGACCGGCAGCGTGGCGCATGGGACCTCCGGGGCAGCTACAACGTGTGTGAGACACGTCGGATCTACCCGGCGCCTGCGCGCGCGCTGTCAGGTCCGTGTCAGGGGTCGCCGGCGCCGCAGGGGCCGGGCAGGAAACCCCAGCCGCCGCTACTTCTTGGCGGCCTCGGCCTTGGCCTTGGCGGCCTTGGCGAGCAGCTCCTCGGAGATGTTGGTCGGCACCTCCGAGTACCGGGCGAACTCCATGGTGAACTCGGCCTTGCCCTGGGTCGAGCTGCGCAGCGGCGTCGAGTAGCCGAACATCTCGGCGAGCGGCACCTCGGCGTCGACCCGGCACATGCCGTCCTCCTCGGTCGAGCCGATGACCACGCCGCGGCGCTGCATGATCGTCGACAGGATGTTGCCCGAGTACTCGGCCGGGCCCTCGACCGACAGCTTCATGATCGGCTCGAGGATCTTGGGCTTCGCGCGCGGGAAGAAGTCGCGGAACGCGCCGCGCGCGGCTTCCTGGAACGCGATGTCGCTCGAGTCGACCTGGTGCGACTGACCGTCGTCGATCGTGACCCGCAGGCCGACGACCGGCACGCCGAGCCGCGGGCTCTTCGCGATCATCGACTTGAAGCCCTTCTCGCACGACGGGATGAACTCGCGGGGGATCGAGCCACCGCGGATCTCGTCGACGAACTCGAAGTCGCCGTCGAACGGCTCGACGTATCCAGCGACCCGGCCGTACTGGCCCGAGCCACCGGTCTGCTTCTTGTGGGTGTAGTTGAACTCGACCTTGCTGCTGATCGTCTCGCGATACGCGACCTGGGGCGGCGAGGTCACGACCTCGGCCTTGTACTCGCGCTTCATCCGCTCGATGTAGACCTCGAGGTGGAGCTCGCCCATGCCGGCGATGATGGTCTCGCTCGACTCGGGATCGACCCAGCACTTGAACGTCGGGTCCTCCTTGGTGAAGCGGTTGAGCGCCTTGGACATGTTGATCTCGGCGCCCGAGTCCTTGGGCTTGATCGCGACCGAGATCACGGTCGTGGGCACGAACATCGAGGTCATCGCCAGGTTGACGGTGCCGTCGGTGAACGTGTCGCCCGAGTTGCAGTCGACGCCGAAGATCGCGCAGATGTCGCCGGCGCCGGCGTTGGTGATCTCCTCCTTGTCGTCGGAGTGCATCCGGACCAGCCGGCCGACCTTGACGCGCTTGCCGTTGCGGGTGTTGACGACGAAGTCGTCCTTGTTGATCTGGCCCTGGTAGATCCGGACGTAGGTCAGCTGGCCGTAGCGGCCGTCCTCGAGCTTGAACGCGAGCATGACCAGCGGCTTGTCCGGGTTGGACTCGAGCACGACCGGCTCCTCGCCCTTGTCGAGATCGAGCGCGATGTTCTCGACGTCGCGCGGCTCGGGCAGGTAGCTGCACACGCCGTCGAGCAGCAGCTGGACACCCTTGTTGCCGAGCGCCGAGCCGCACATCACCGGCGTGCACTTGAGCGCGATCGTCGCGGCGCGCAGGCTCGACCGGATCAGCTCGGGGGTGACCTTCTCCTCCAGCATCGCCTCGGTCAGCTCGTCCGAGACCAGCGACAGGTTGTCGAGCATCTCGTGCCGCATCTTGTCGGCCTGCTCGACGAGCTCGGGCGGGATCGGGCCGCGCTCGATGGTCTCGCCGTTGTCGCCGTAGAACTTGAACGCGACCATCTCGACCAGGTCGACCACGCCCTCGAGCTTGTCCTCGAGGCCGATCGGCATCTGGATCATGACCGGGTGGAGCTTGAGCTTCTCGCGCAGCTGATCGCGGACGCGGTACGGGTTGGCGCCGGTGCGGTCGAGCTTGTTGACGAACGCGATGCGCGGCACCTTGTAGCGCCGCATCTGGCGGTCGACGGTGTAGCTCTGCGACTGGACGCCGGCGACGCCGCACAGCACCATGATCGCGCCGTCGAGCACGCGCAGCGAGCGCTCGACCTCGATGGTGAAGTCGACGTGGCCCGGGGTGTCGATGATGTTGATGTGGTGCTGGGTCTTGTGCGGCGTGCCGGGGACCGGCATCACGCCCTTGGCCTTCTCGCTGGGCGGCCACTGGCAGAACGTGGCGGCCGACTGGATGGTGATGCCGCGCTCGCGCTCGAGCTCCATCGAATCCATCTTGGCGCCGACGCCATCCTTGCCCTTGACCTCGTGGATCGCGTGGATCCGGGCGGTGTAGTAAAGAATTCGCTCGGTCAGTGTAGTTTTCCCACTGTCGATGTGAGCGGAGATGCCGATGTTGCGGACTTTGGACAGGTCGGTGAGCACAGAAGCGTCTCCTAGAGCCCTGGAGCGAGCCCGGATAAAGGCGCGGGATTGCTACCAATGAACGGGCCTACAAGCAAGGCCGCAGTGGTCACAACCGACCCCACGCCGATGTGATTGGTTTTCAAGAAGTTGGGGCGACGTGTTTGCTAGGCTTGCACCTGGGTGGAGCACCTCGACGACAACGCGGCCAGCGAGTTCGTCTCCGGAATGCTATCTCCGTCGGCGCTGGGCAAGGTCGAGGGCCATCTAGCCGCGTGCCGCGAGTGCCGCGCGCTGGTCGCCGCGCTCGCCGCCGTGCCCGGCAGCGACTCGGCGGCGGTGACGATGCGCCACGGCGCGCCGGTCTCGCAGGTCGGCGATCTGCCGCGCGGCTCGGTGACCTGCGGCGACCGGGTCGGCCGCTACCTCGTGCTGTCGGCGCTCGGCGTCGGCGGCATGGGCGTGGTGTTCGCCGCCCACGACCCCCAGCTCGGTCGCAAGATCGCGCTCAAACTCCTGCGCTCGGGGCTCGCGGTGTCGAGCAAGGACGCGCGGTCCCGGCTGCGGCGCGAGGCCCAGGCGATCGCGCAGCTGTCGCACCCCAACGTGGTGTCGATCTACGACGTCGGCACCACCGACGACGGCGCGCTGTACATCGCGATGGAGTTCGTCGAGGGCGACACCCTGACCAGCTGGCTGCGCCGCTACCCGCGCGAGTGGCGCGAGATCCTCGACGTGTACCGCCAGGCGGCGCGCGGCCTGCTGGCGGCGCACAGCGTGGGCCTCCTGCACCGCGACTTCAAGCCCGACAACGTGCTGGTCGGCGGCGACGGCCGGGTCCGGGTCACCGACTTCGGCCTCGCCCGCTCGGTGCTGTCCCCCGACGAGATCTCGCAGGTCAAGCCGGTGATGACCGCGCTCGACGCCGCGCTGACCGCGACCGGCACGGTGCTCGGCACGCCGCGCTACATGCCGCCCGAGCAGCTGACCGGCCCCGAGCTCGACGCGCGCAGCGACCAGTTCAGCTTCTGCGTCGCGCTCTACGAGGCGCTGTACGGCCGCCACCCGC
>Ga0307515_10014609_pt1 | contig 14536 bp, 4 predicted proteins | sample 17_EM_MG_FD_194513 | JGI IMG/M metagenome (GOLD analysis project Ga0307515, IMG submission 194513) | Populus trichocarpa ectomycorrhiza microbial communities from riparian zone in the Pacific Northwest, United States - 17_EM | ecosystem: Host-associated > Plants > Roots > Unclassified | place... | reverse complement strand
GCTATTGTGAATCTAGTAACTTCATTTAATAACATAAAGGTTGATGAATTCTAGTGACTATAGATTGTATATTTTTTTTATTTTTTTTTAATTAACGTGGGTGTTCGGGCCAGCTTGCGCGTACCTCGACTAATCTCATGGGCTCTGAAGTTAACGACCATGTAAGCCTCCAGTGACCATCATATTAGTAACCACAAAACTCGAACCTGAGACCATAAAAAGAGCAAATCACTTGATTCCAAGCTCTTATCATTGGATTATCTACTAAATAATTTATTTTTTATTATTATTTATGTAAAGAGGATGGATCATCTCAAAGAATGTTAAAAATATTTTTTTTTTACAGGACATTAAAAATATTTTTTTAATCATACCTATTGTATAGTCTAAGAAAACAATGAGCCTTCCAATAAATAAATAAGAAAGTTACTACTATATTAATTTACTATTACTAGCTTTATGTCCTGGCTAATCCAATCGTCTCAAGGTAAACTTTGTTATTTAATGAAATTAATTGAAGCAATAAATAATATTTTGAAAGGCAACAATAATTCCCGTCTTTATCAGAAAAACAATAATTAATTTGATTTTTACAATATGTTAAAAATCTCTATGCCACTAGAGAACTTAAGTTAAACATGAACTAGCTCCCTGTCTAAATTTTAATGGTAGGAAACAGCAAGTGTATGGAGAGGCTGAGTTGACAAACCTCGATGATCTGGTCCATTCTTCAGTTCATGCATGTTCATGTTGTTCAAGGACTGGGGAATATCCGTATCATGTAGTGGGGCAGCGGCCCTTGGAAACAGTAGTATTATTATTCTTAAAACATTTTTACGAAGAACAATAATAATGTTGTTCATGTTATGTCAAATCGCTACTAGTTGCTTGAGAATTTCTTTTTGCAAATATATGATTACGGCTTGTTATTTTTATGATATTTAAAAGTGTATTAGTTGTTGTTTTTTAAAGTATTTTTTATATAAAAATATATTAAAAAGATATATTTTCATTCAAAAAAAATTATTTTTAATATGTGATTTGAAAATATTAAAAAAATATTAATTTAAAAAAATAGAATAAAAATTAATTTTTAAAAAATTAAAATAAACAGACATTAATGTTGTCATGGAGACTGAAAAGAGTTTAAATAAATTATATTATTAAAAATGTGAATTGGCAATGGATATCCATCCAGCTTAGCTAATCCGTTTAAGCAATTGATCATTTAGATTCTAAGGGTGGGCTCCCTCGCATGCCTAATGACTAGCCCACTCTCCTCGTAAGAGAGTATTTGCTTTTGTGGCTGCTTTTGTGTTTGGAGCAGACCACAAAAAAAAAAAAAAAAATTTGTTTGGTTATATTTTAAACACAGTTTTCTATTTGTGAAACCTATTATTATTTGCGTTTGAACTGCAGGTTAACAAAAAACAACTTCAATTTGTGTTACAAACTGTGGACAAAGGCACGCAATACAGAGAGAAAGAGAAGAGCAAAAATAGAAGGAAAAAAGAAGGATCGTCATCCATCAGTGGAGAGCAGCTCCCTTTCACCACCGGTCTCCGTTGTTTCCACCGCCAGCCAGACATTGTCGTTGCGCAGGGTAGCCTGCTCTTCCCCTTCTCCTTCTCCTTCTCCTTCTCCTTTGTCTTTTGCATTCTTCAATGTTCTGCAAAGTGAACAGTGGAGAGTGAATTAATTCACTCTTTACTGTTCATGTTGCATGAGAACAGTGAAGAGCAGCTCCCTCAATTCACCACCGGCCTCCGTTGTTTCCATCGCCAGCCAGACATCACCGCTGCACAGGGTAGCCTGCTCTTCCCCTTCTCATTCTCCTTCTCTTTCGTCCTCTGCATTCTCCATTGTTCATGGTCGGACCGGGTCTGATCCAAACCTAAATGCATTGGACCGGTCCGACCCAATAAAATAAAAAAATCCAAAAAGAAATTATCATATATTGTGTTTTATTCAAAAAAAACTAGTGTTTAACATTAATTAATGGCACTATATAATTACATTAAAAGGAGATTGCATGATGACGTAGCATTTGTATAATTTGATCGCAATCCCAATTTTTTTCCTGATGATATTTTACCTGATGTTGTTGCACGCTCAGGAAGCCATGGAAACTGTAGTCCTTGTCGGATGAATTTCGTACGTGATGGAATTGCAGATAATTTAATGAAATAATAATAAAATACTTTATATAAAGTATTATTTATTTCATGATGTAATAGCAGTAGTTAAATTTATAATATTTAAATTAAAAACCATCAATATTAATATATATCTTTTTTAGTTATTTTATAACCTCAATTTGAAAAGCATTCTTGACCAAACATATTATACAACTTTTTGTTCAACCTCAATTTCAACTAGAGTTTCAACCAAACATATATTTTACCAAACCAACCTCAACTAAAAGTGTTTTTTTATAAAACAATTTTTTTCAAATCACAACCATAAAAATTACAACAATACCAAACACACATTCTTATTTCTCCGATGACTAAATACCTAATTCCTTGCCCTAAAATCCAATAGAAAGCAAGATTTAGAACCCAACATGAGAAGAGGTTCCTCGGCTCTTTGTAACCTTTTTTTTTTTAATTAAACAAAGATCCTTTCATTAATCTAAACCTTTCTAGTCAATTCACTTGGTGGATGAATAGTAACTCCTTAAATTAAAATTAGAGTTATCTTGATGGCCATTGACCCTGACCTGACCTGAACACAGAAAACAAAGGGGCTGCTACCATTAGAGTAAAAGAGTTGCAGTAGTCACTCGTGCAACAATATAATATCTTCTTAATTTACAAAATGGCTAGGTTTGGTTGGTGCTTCAGATTCGTGCAAAAGGATAGGGTTGATGGATCTATCATTACAACTTTCCACCAACCCTCGATTCTGTGATCCCAGTCCATGTATTTTTCTACAACAGAAGGAGAGGAAAAGTTTAAATCCTTTGTCCCCCACATGACAACCCGCCTATCAACATCACCGGTAGTTGTTTTCGGCCGGCAGGTCACATAGACATTGCGATGCTGTTTCCTCCACTGAACTGGAGCATCTTCACTTACATTGAACAAAACTAATAAAACAAAGCCAGGTGCAGTAATCTTGAACAAAATTTTGTGGTAAATAGGATTACTTGACAAAGTGTCTTTCGTGATTTGTATAAACCCATTTGGTTGAAATTCACAACCGGCTCTTTCAGCAATCAGAGAAAATCAAATACAAACAGAAAGAACAGAGAAGCTTGCTTCAATATGTTCTCGAGCTGTTTATTTCAATGCAAGAAATGCTACAGTTGACTGATACATAGAAACACAACGGCCAAAAAGAATCAAACTTTAATCTCCAACTTCTTCTTCAACTTCTCAACCTCTAAATATACTGTGGAGTAGGGAAGAAACTCGAAGAAATGGGTTTTGCTGAGATCATTGATTGCAACAGCGAGTTTAGGAATTTCTAAAGTTTCTTCGTGGGTCAGAGTCCTGACAAACCTTGCTGGATTTCCAGCCCAAAGTTCACCAGTTGGAATTCTTCTTCCTGGTGGAACCACAGACCCAGCTTCAAGGATAGAGTGCGTCTCCACCAAAGATCCTTCCATGAGGATAGAATGCTGCCCAATGATGCATTCTGGCTCAATGGTGCAGGACCGCAAAAGACTGTAAGCACCAATAGTAACGTACCTTTCAATGGATGTCTCTGCTGGCAGTCCTGACACATAAAAGATGTACAAAAAATAAAATCACAGGTCTTCAGTGGAGCTCAAAACAAGGAGCCACGTATTTGCATCTGTAGAAGATTTTACATTGAGGATGCTTTTGGGTGGGAGATAAATGAAGGACGATAATCAATGCATTAATTGCTAATCTTGCTTGGTATGTTTTAAGCACAGGGGAAACTTTTAAGGGAAGAAGACTAAAAAACAATCCTCCCTCTTTTCCTTCGGAGGAACTATCATCTCCAAACTATTTGTCTCTCCCTTTTTTCCTCAAAACAACCCACGTAATTTTTTATGTTTCTTCAACCTTGCCACTGATTTGATTTCAACATTATCTCTCTACACTAACAATTTACTTACCAATTTGTTAACACAACAAACATCCTAAAAATCTAACTTTTATGCCCTTAACAATTTACATCCAATTTTTCACCTCAAACCAAGTCACCCTGAACCTGAGAAGCTGTATGAAGATATCAAGAACAGAAAGCCATGGTAAACATGCTATGTTGCCCATAGTACCCATGCAAACTTTATGCCAGTGTAGTTCCATCACTTATTGGTATATTTAGCAACAGTTCCCAGATGCTATGGACCCGTGCAAGGTAAAAGATCACACGCAAGTCATATAAATTCATAGGTAAAGACTAGCAAAATAAAGGAATCTCTCCAAACACACAAGCAGTAACTATTATACATACATATTTTTAGACTATTTTCACAAGGCAAGGTACTTGAGATGACAAAAAACTTTAACGAGGTCAACATGTGGGCCACAAAAGATTAGAGAAAAACAAGCCAAAAATGACAGCTAGAACAGAATGCTAGATGGATATGCAATGGTTGCTGTCAAGATGATAAATGATCGCTTTGAAAATTAAACCATTTGGATTTTTAACTACCAATACTAAAAAATACTGACGAGACAAGTGGTGTCAGCTCACTTCAAAACAGCCAATCACAAGTAACAACGAAAGAAAGTGCACTAGTGAAAAGCAAAAATCAAATCCAAGGACCTTTTGGTTAAGCTAGGGTTCTTTCAGCATGAAGTACAAATTTTATCAAACCACAACTATATACCATATTAGGTGTCCACATTTTCCATAAAGTATGGGGCCCTATTGGAATAACTTGGCTTATTGAATATGTAGTTGCCAAAATCTTAATCTCTAATGTCTAGGTAAAACAAAATTTAACATGAAAAAATCTTTAGGTTCAAATACAAAGTGCCTCTAATTCGAACAAGCTAGAGAACCTACTGGGAAAGGAACAATCTAAAGCCATAAAGAATCAACAAGTAACATGACAGGAAGCTTTCACAATTCACACACACCCTAACATGCACAGATGGGCGCACACATACACAGAACAGATATCAGTATGCTAATAGAATATCAGGCAGTGCTACAAGTCTATCGCTCAAATCACCAATGGCGTACCAAATATACTAGAAGATACCTTTCCTTATGGTCACAATTTGTTTTAAGTTGGTAGCAGGATTAGAGGCATATAAAGTCGAAGTTTCCATACCAATTTTCAAACACTTTTCTACTTAACAGCACCTAGCCATAATTAAAAGCTTAAAGCAACGATTTAGTGGATTGATGTGATTGTGAGAACCTATTCTTTAATTCTAGAAAACTGTAATTTAAATATAAACAATCAAGTAACTGCTTCAGAAACCATCAGACGTTGGCATAGAAATCGTTTAACAGATTGAACCTCCAACTAAAACATGCTCATTGCACATATCCGCACTATAATACTTTTGATGACATGCTGGCTATTTCATGGGACAAAAAATTGATCGCTGTTCTTATTTCTCTTTAGACAGTGTAGAAACAACATTCATTAGAGTATCAGAGACATATAAACAAGCTGGTCTAAACAATTCTAAGCAAAATTAGTAACTTCAAAACATGATTTCATTCATCAAAGTAGAGGTTTAGTCTACCTTCCTTAGTATCTATTTTCCTGTTCCACCACTCCATCTTTTTTTCTGAAAGCTTACATGATACTCATATGAGCACAAAATCCACAAAGGTGAAAAGTAAAAAATAGATTGAGTCTACAAATTTCAACAACGGCAACCCTTATTAATGAAGTATTCATTCCATGGAGGTCATAACACAAAGTGCTATCAAATTTCAAATATAGATCTCTTGAAAGCTACAATTCATTCATGTTCCTAAAAACACCTTTACTTTCCTTCTTTCTATAACCAATACAAAAAGACACTTACAGATTACACCTTCTATTTCCTTCTTTCAATACGCAACACAAAATGAGATTTGCATGGGGATATCCAAAAATGCCAGCCAGAAACACAAAATCAATAACTCACCATTTCTAATTTACACCAAAAATTTATTAAAAAAAAAAAGCCAAAAGGAAGAAAAATAAATTAAAACAAAGCAGCAAATGTGTCATTCATCATCATCAATGTCATTTTGATCGAATCCCATCAAAATCTATTAAATAAGAGACTGAGCCTGCCCTTAATTTACACACCCCGCTTTAAGAAACCAAAAATTATCATGTCAATATAGAATAATCAAAACTCAAATACTTCAAATTCCGTACTTGCCTTCTCAATCACTTCAAGCCTCCAATTCTAATTCAGCTCATTCTAGCCAAAAATACATTAACCCCTAAAATCACATTCACTTATTGCATCCATTCCAACCAATAAATTATAAAATTACTAAAATACCCACTTCAAATTAGAAATTCCCAAACAGAAATTCAACAATCAAATCACGAAATTCTAAGTAATCAATCAAAACTTATACATTAACAACCCTAATCTAACTCAAAATTACTAAAATATCTAGAAGATCCCAAATTAAACAATAAAACAAACCCTAACCTGTAGGAGAGTTCCAGGCAGCATGAACGACACACCGTTCTTGAACATTAGAGCAAAAACCGACGGTGATCTTATTAAGATCGCCACGTAGGACGGCTCCATTCCAAACGGATGCTCCATCATACACAGTAACTTGACCCGCGAGTACCACATTTGGTGCCACGTATGCATCCACAGCTACTTTTGGCAGCCATTGACCTAACGGAATTATTTGTCTCTGCCCTCGATAGTCCCATTTCACCCGATCTGCTGATGGCGTTATCGATTTTGTCGACGCTGTCGCGGCCGCCACTGCCTCCGTCCCGAAGTGACGGTTAAGTGAGAAAGCGGTGGTGGTTGTTAGGGATTTTCGGGCTATTCTTGCTAGGGTTGTTGCCATTTTTTTTTTTTAATCACTGTTTTTGTGGAGCTTGAGTTTATTGAACAAGCAGAACAGAAATAAAAATGGAGCTAGTGAGGACTGGGAGATGATATTCGGGCTTGTGAAACTGGCCTAAGGGCCTCTTATGTTTTTTGGGCTTTGATGGGCTGAGAATTAGGGCTTGATTCTTTTGTTCAGTTAGTTTTATTACATCCAAATATCCAACGATACACCCCCAAGCAAGGAGCCACAATTATAAACCCAGTCAGCCATGTGGTTAAACCTCGAAACCAGCCAATCCATTCCCTGAACTAGAATGAGTGTCAAAAAAGTTAATATTTAGTTATTTCAGTTTGTCCTGATCAAACCAATCAAAATTCAGGTAGACTTTAAAAAAAACATCAAAATAACATCAATTTATCTTTTTAAAAAACTTTTATTAACCCGGGTTAACCAACCTGATCATGAATTGGGTCTTGTGCAAAGTCTATTTTCAGATTGAGTTTAATAACTATACTCTTTAAAACCCTTTAAAATGGCTTTTTTTTTATATCAATTCAATAAATTAGTCTTTATGAAATAGATTCTTAACTTAAATATGTAAAGGAATTTCTTTTTAAAATCTTGATGAAGTGGAATTTTGCAGTCATGTGGCACTTAGGTTCAAAAAACATTAAGCCTAGAAAAAAACATGTTTGATGATACATGAAAAAACTACACGGTAATACTAATTTTTGAGCCTAGTCCAATTAGGCCTATGGTGTTTTATACAATATACAGATTTTCATAAATATCTTTATAAATATCTAAGTTATAAGGTAATTAATATAAATATCCTAAATATTTATAGATATATTAAAAAAATTTATTAAAAAAAAATTATATAAACAGGATGCATCTCTTTAGAGTCAAGAGTTCATCTCTCTAGACTTCAGGTTTTTAGACAAGTACAAGACTCAACACAAGTCTAACACAACACAAGTCTAATACAAGACTTCAATAAGGTTTAAGGAAGTTTAAGTTTAGAGAATACAACTCATTGTCTCTGTCACTTATACAAACATTATATTGATTTAAGCATAAAAGTGTTTTTCTTGCAGTTATTGTCGGGTTCACCAACTCCTTTCCATCTAGTTTTATCAGCCATGGAAAACACCCCTAATCTTTCTCCAGAGAATTTTTTTCTAGCCTCGTCATTGGCATCATCTATGGGAACTGTACAAAAAATCAGTTCATTCTTGTTTCTCAAAAGCTCTTTTTATGGCTAACAAAACCTCAACACAACGGTGGTTATGTCTACAGATACACCAACGACATGTGATGTCAATGGCTAAGCCAATGGTTATGTGCACGGCTACGCCAACGATTACGTCCACGACTACACCCCACGTGCCTACGCCAACAGCTACACCCAAGGCAACGCCCCTGGCTATGTATATGGCTACGCCTATGACTACACCCACGGCTACGCTACATGGCTATGCCCCAAAGCCATGCCCATAAACAACTTTTATGGTGGCTTGTATGCCAAAAAAAAATAACATTATCTACTGTAAGTATTTCTTTCCTCACTCTTATTAGGTTAAGTCTTCCAAACATATTTGTTTGAAAGACTTAGGTGACTTTGATGACATAAAAAAAAAACTACATGGTAATATTAATTTTAGGGTCAAGTCCAATCATGGTATTTTATACAATTTACACATCTTTATATATATCTTATAACTTAGATGTTTATGAGATATTTATATAAAACATATTAAAACTATAATATTTTTTAATATATTTATCTTAAGAAAATCTACATAAATAAAGCTCATTTCTCTAGACTTCAAGTTTCTATAAAACTCATTTCTCTAGACTTCAGGTTTCTAGACAAACATAAAACTCAACACAAGTCTAATACAAAACTTAAACAATGTTTAAAAATCATTTAAGTCTAGAGAATACAACTCACTCTCCCATCCACCTATATAAATATCATACTGACTTAAATATTAAAGTGTTTTTATTACAAGTGTCGTTGGATCCACTAAGTCCTACAAATCCAGTTTTATAAGCATGTAAAACATCCTTTCCAGCCTCATCAATGTTCAAGTTCCTTTACTTCCAATTTTCACTATCCCTGGTACAACGAGAAATATTTGGTTCTTTCAATCCCTTCTGATTGCACATAACATTTGTCTCTTGCAACAATGCTTCAATAAACACCCATCCAAACCAATGATAGGTCTGCAACTAGCCTTCATTCAAAGCATGAAAACATAGAATACAGCAAAATATGGAGTTTTATGTGGATTTTTGTCAGCAACAAACACTTTTTTAGAGTTTTTTGGGTTATATTTTTTAATATTCATTATTTTCTTGTCAAATTAACTTTCATTTTTCATACTTTTTTTTATCACTTTCCATCAGTAAAACTGATGTGCAATTTTTACTATTAACAGGTTAAATAATAATAAAATGGGCACTCTTTCAGAGTTTCATTCAAGCCACTAATAAAATAATAACAATTAACCATATTTAAATAAATATTGGTGACGTGTAATTGTGCTCTCTTTTGTATTCTAATATATCTATATTCTCGTTTATAATTTAATATAGTAAGAAAAAGACAACCGAACACCCTATGAGTACGGGAAAAACACTTGATATATTTAGGATTTGACATCATCATATAATCAAAGATAATATGTCACCAAAAATTTATTATCCATTACTATGTTTTTTTTTTTTTTGAAAATCCAAAAATTTTCTTTTTGTAATCTTACAAGCTTATGCTCACATTTAATTTCCTTCTTTTTCAATGTGATTAAAATTAGTTTATACATCATCGGGTTCAATGCTAAGCATGGGGATCCGATTGAACGAATAAGAAAAGAATGAGTTCAAATAAGTAATTACAAACATTTGGAAAGTAAAGTAAAATATAGCAAAAAAAGCTTTTATTTTGGAATATAGATAGAGGATGGGCAGTGATGCAATTTGACAAAATATAAAACAAAAGAAAAAGGACAAGCTCAGATGCACTCGAATTCGTCCGCAGATCAGACGGTAGTGATAGACCCTCATAGCTTGGGAATGCACCAGCCGGGAATCGAACCCGGGTCTGTACCGTGGCAGGGTACTATTCTACCACTAGACCACTGGTGCTTGTTGACTATAATGTGCAATACATATTACTTCACGTATGTATGCCTGCATTTCATGGATTTTTATCATTTATCATAAAACTTCAGAAGATAGAGTTTGATTGCCGTGTTTGGTATTTTGTGGTTGTTATTTAAAATAAAATTGTTTTATAAAAAGTATTTTTGGTTTATGTTGATTTGGTATTTATATGTATTTGATTAAAATGTGGTTGAAATAATTTTTAAAATAAAAATATTTTAGTGAAAATAATTCTTATATATATAAATAAAATAAAATGAAAAATATTAGACTTCCATACACAAATTTTATTTTTATAGCAAATAATTCTTAAAACAAACTATTTTAGTGCTCTTGATTTTTAAAAAAAATTAAAGAATTGAAAAAATAATTTTCATTCCCAATTAATAAACATGTTTTTTTATTTTATATTTCATATAATTTTTTAAAAAAAATAAAAAAGCTTTTACAAACAATCATAACCCAATAATGCAGTATATAATTTATCCATGATCACTGCCTCAATCTCCGAGAAGTAGAGAAAATTAGAGTTTTTTTTTCTTAAATAACATTGTTAATAAAAATATTTTAGAAATTAGAAGAAAAAAACTTATCCATTACCAATGTCAGCATCACCCTACTCTGCACTGTTCACTTTTTATGAAAAGAATAGTGCAGAGTGAATTAATTCACTATGTTGGTCGTATAAGAAAGTTCAACTTGTGGTTGAACTTGCAAAAAGCAGTAAAAAACTATTTTTTTCATAATCGAGGTTCTGCCTCCAATAAATGATGGGGCTTACAATTTATATATTACTTTCAATCGGTAACCAAACACCATTATTAGTGCGTTTAAAAAAAACACAAACGCTGCCTCAGAGACAAACAAACTCTTATACTTAAAATGTTGTGTTTGTGATATTTTAAAGAGATTATTTGGAAATGTAGCATTTTATTAAATATTGAGTTTATAATATATTATATTGATCAGAATTATTTATAAAATTTGGATAATTTCATATAAAACATTAAACAAAATTATAAAACTCAATTCCTAAACAACCTAATATCAAAATATCAAAATTAAAAAAAATAAAAAGATTGAGTTGTTAGAAAGTGAAATTAAAAAAAAATATTCAATTAAAAAGTTATCTAAAAAATAAACAGAGTCAATTTAGGATAACCTGTCACACCCGCGATCCAGGTCATGAGATCATAATAACTCTATGGAAAGCAAATAAAAAAAAATCATGAAGCCCAATTTAAAAAAATATTATTCAATTAAAAAGAACCCAAAAATAAATAAAATCAACTTAGTTTAACATGTCAAACTCGTAATCTGAGTCATGAGATCAATGTAATCTCATAAAAAATAAATTAAAAAAAATCACGTAATTTAATTTCCAGCTAATCTAATGTTGGAGGATGAGATCGAGAAAAATTAATTAGAAAAAACGACACAAATAAAACAATTGAAGTCAACCTAAATTAATATGTTAAACCTGTGAATTGAACTATGAGATCGAGATAAATTTATAAAAAACAAATTAAAAAAAATTAAGCATCATTTTTAATATATATAATATTAAAAGTTGAAATAAAGAAAATAAAATTAATTCGATGAAATTGATACATTACCTAAGAGAACAAAACAAAAAAAAAGATTTCACATAAAAAGAACACGTAAACATATAAAGTATAAAAAATGCACTTAAGTAATGTTTACTGATTTTTTTTCATTAATTTTCATTAGCTTTTGCCTATATAAAAAATGAATATGAATATATAAACAAGTTGATCACACGTCCAATAAACATTTTGTGTTTCCACATTCACACAAATTTAGAAAGAACCACAATATCTAATATTTTTTTAAAAAAAAATATATATATAAATATTGAAAAAATATTTTATATTATCTTCGTAAATGAGGTTAATAACACGTCGGTACATCATATATCTAAAAAGCTATCAAACTTTAGCACTGATATAATATAATAATTTGATTGTGATCCAAAAAAGTTTCAAGCTCAGAAGCGCTTCTTTTCGTCCGATGAATATATCTGACGGTAGTGATAGACCCTATCATCACAATAAGCACTCGTATCCTCACAGCTCGGGAATGCACCAGCCGGGAATCGAACCCGGGTCTGTACCGTGGCAGGGTACTATTCTACCACTAGACCACTGGTGCCTCTTTAATTCTGCAGGTAAAATATATAAATTAATACCTTATAGCCACATGGCTAGGTACTGTTCTACCACAGTCCCATTAGGAAATCAGTGTCTCCTTATCATGATATACGCATACAGGTATAGCATCTCCATATCTTATGCTATAATATTCATTGACTATGACTAAAATCCTGTTCGCAACCTCTAGATTATGCAGCTCAGCTGGAAATTCTGTACATTTTGTGGTGGATAGATGCTGGATGAAGGTAATGTTTGGAATTATGGTAAAATTATGTTTTTGAAAATCTTTAATTTTTTTTTTAGATTTAAATTATCTTTCAAATGTGATTTTGAAAAAATTTAACTTTTCATTTTAAATTATTTTTTTAATATTTTTAAATTGTACATTTTAAATTATAAAATAATTATTTTGATATATTTTTAAACAAAAAATATTTTAAAAATTTACCATTATAAACAGTACACGACTTTTGCGTATCCTTGATAGTGTCTCTGCCACGGACATGAAAAAGTGGAGTGAAGCATATCTTCTTATCCATTTTGCGAGAATAAAGTGAACTTCAGGACCCCCTTAAAGCATCTGAAGCAGACTTCTGTGCGTGGACAAGTTATGGCATTCTTCACTGCTACATCAGCTGCTATTTCTTGGGAGTAGATCAAACCCATTTAGCACTTCCTACCCCCATTGAATTCAGTGCTGCTTCTTTTTTTTCCTTTTTTTTTGGTTTCTGAGAAGACCATTGAATGCAATGGTGCTGGACTGCAGATTAACAATGCTTGAAGCTTTTCCCCTTTTAATCTAAGAAGAAAAACAAAGTCAAAATCTTTTAGACTGCAGCACTGTATAGATATTTGGATGTTCCAATTCAAATTGATGGAAAGATAGCGGAAGGTAATATGCCTTTGTTTATCCTCCCATTCTATTTCTTAGTTATCTGCATGGAAATGAACTTCACTTTTTCGCTCAAACATGGAATAATATTCTTATACAGATGCTTGCTGTTCCTTCGTTTACACTTAAACGGGAAAGCAGCAAGTTGGAATAATTAAAGATAATAGAATCACATGAAAATTCAACAATTTAATTGTACATGGAAGCATCTTCTTACATCCAGTAAAGTGCATGCCCCAGTAAAAAGGATAGGAACTGATCTGGAGGGTTATCTCCAGTTATTTTCATGGAGCATTTTTTCAAATATCTAACTTATCCAGATCCTATAGCTATTAAAAGATATTTCTTGACGCACCATTATCCATTTGAAACAAGTTGTACCGAGTCAAGGGCTCAAGGCTATAAATTCAAGTATTTCTGGTCCTGGATTCACACAGCACAAGAACACAACACATTGAAAAAGAAGGAAACAAGATAGTTTTTGAATCAATGGAAGCAAACTATGAGCAAAGAGGGTTCACTAGCAATGGCAAACTGGTCATGTCTTTGTATCAAGCATCCAATCCATCATCATCTACTGTGCACGATGTTAGGTTGGTTATTCCCAATCAATCTTCATCGGTCGCTTCTCTGAGCAGATACAGTGATGCACAAAGCATTGATGCCAAAGCTGCAAGTTACATCTCAACCGTTCGACAGCGGTTTACGCTTGAGTGATCTGAGCAAACAACAAGTCTTTCATGTAGAGATGGAGTAGCTAGTGACTATACATCTGTTTTAATTTACTCAATTATGTATGCAGTGTTTTTCAACTTTTTTTTTTCCTCCTCTCTTTTAACAAAAGAGAGGCTCAACTGAACATGAGTCTTGTATAGGGAATATTGAAGATGTCAGCATTTTAATCAAGATCTCTTGATTAGACTGTGATATCCAATGTTATCACTGTAAAGAAATGCAGAAAAGATCCAACAAGTAGTGTGATTTTGCACCTTCTAATGAATGATAAAATTGGCATTTGCTGAACAAGGAAATTCTACCAAGGCAAAAAATAAATATTTTTTAGAAATTAAATCTCCTCTATCTTTTGAATTTTTTAAATAAAAACTAATAGTATTTCTTTATATCTTCAAAAAAATCATCATGTTTCCAACGAAATATGTCCATGAAAATCACCATGTTTCAATAAAAAAATCTTCATGAAAAGATTTACATGTCTCCATTAAAATTCTCCAGGTCCCCGCCATCACTTGCTTCCAAGAAGGATCAAGGATCCTTCTCCCGACTTCTCATGAGACACTTTTCTCTACATTACATTTCCGAATACATACATATTATTTAT
>Ga0307515_10014606_pt1 | contig 14538 bp, 1 predicted proteins | sample 17_EM_MG_FD_194513 | JGI IMG/M metagenome (GOLD analysis project Ga0307515, IMG submission 194513) | Populus trichocarpa ectomycorrhiza microbial communities from riparian zone in the Pacific Northwest, United States - 17_EM | ecosystem: Host-associated > Plants > Roots > Unclassified | place... | reverse complement strand
TACTAAGCTATTTTAGATAAAATTAGAGTATAGTTAGTAGGTAAAGAACTGCTAAAGAACTTACCCAAATTTGCTATAATATATTAATAAATTAATAAGGACCTTTAATATAATAAATAAACTTATTCCCTAAAGCTAACTATACCTTATGTTTAAAACTTTATAAAACTAGTATATATTTTAAAATATAATCCATTTTTAAGACCTAAAAGCCCTATATATAACCCTATAAACTTTAATACTACCTAATTCTATACACCCTTAAAAACCAATAAATAAAGAATATAAGCCGTAAATGGAGAATGTTTTAGATATAGAAAAAAGGGATATATTTAAAGGGATTACTAAACTTACCCTTTTAAAAAGGTCCGCCGTAGCTCCTCTTAGTCCTTAAGTTACACTTATTCTATAAATTGTACTTATTTTATAAATTATACTTAGTTGCTATAAAGTATCTTATCTTTAGTTAACTTAGAAAATAAATTATTCTAGGGCTAAGTTACGCCTTAGAATAAGAAGTGGAAGAGTATAAGTGTCTAGGCTTTTCTAGTGCTAATATATAATATAACTCCTTTAATATACTTAGCGAAATTTAAATATTTAAAAAATAAAAGGAAGTATAAATCCTTATAGATAGCGGAGCTACTAGTATAGGCTTTATTAATATAAACTACGCGAAAACTTAACGCTTAAATTTAAAGAAACTTAATAAGCCCTAAGGCCTATAAGCCTTTAATAGTAAGCCTTTAATATATAGCGAATTAATATACTACGCTTTTATAAAGATATAGATAGGCAAATACCTTAAATATATTTCCCTATTTATAATACCCTTAAAGTATTATAAGGTAATACTTAAATATAGATAGCTAAAATAATATAACTCTTTAATTAGCTAGGTTAAAGAAATACTAAAATTCCATATAACCTACTGCTAAAGTTATTACTTAAAATATTACTTACCCTATAAATATATATATAACTATTTAAATTTAATATAATATAAATTGCCCTTACTATAAACCTTAAACTAATATAATAAAGTTATAGCTGCTAATTATAGTAAAGAATGCAAAGATAATATATTAAAACCCCTTAAAATTTATATAGTATAAGCCATACTCTTTTATTTATTAGTAAGAAAATAAAACTATAAGATCTTTACTATAATACTAGAAAATATTAAAAAGGCGTTAGAACTAAAGTAATATATTAACCCCTAACCTTTTATACCTAAAGAATATTATAATCTAATTAATATATTTAAGAAATAATTTATAGACTAACTACCCCTATATTAAGATAAGTATAATTTTAAAATAGAACTTAAACCTAGTATAACGCTAAAGTTTGGCCTGTTATACGGTATGTTATAAGAAAAGCTGCTTATAATATAATAATACCTTAAAGAGCACCTAGAGAAAGGATTTATTTACCCTAGTTAATTACTATTCGCCTTATTTATACTATTTATTAAAAAAAACCTAAAGGAGGCTTAAGGTTCTATATTAATTATTAAGCCCTAAATATAATTATAATTTAAAACTAATACCTAATTCCTTTGCTTTAAGAAACGCTTAACTACCCAGTAAAAGTATAATACTTTATAAAGCTTAACGTAGTCACTGCCTTTAATTAAATCCATATTTATAAAGGAAATAAAAAGTATATAGCTTTCCGTATATAATAGGGACTTTTTAAATACCTAGTAATGCTATTTAGTATAAAAAATAGTTTTAGTACGTTTTAATAATATATTAATAATATACTTTATAAATTCCTTAATATATTTATTACCGCGTATATTAATAATATCTTAATATATTTATTTTTACTTTTTAAGCATTAGAAGTATATCTAAATGGTTTTTAAACGCCTATAAGACGCGGGCTTATAATATAATATTAAGAAATATAAGTTTTATATATCTAAAGTTATATACTTAGGCCTAATTATATCCTATAATGGAATTAAAATAGACTTTAAAAAATCGCTATAATTATAAACTAAGAAAGTCCTAGTAGTATATAAGATATCTAAGGATTTCTAGAATTTGCAAATTTCTATTATTAATTTATTAATTACTTCTTAAAAATTATTTAGCTATTAGTAAATTTAATAAAAAAGAATATAAGATTTAAATAGACTACTAAATATAAATAAGCTTTTAATAACCTAAAATATCGTTTTATAACTACTTTAATTCTTATTTACTTTAATCTGGACCTTAAATATATTATTAAAATAGACTTATCTAATTATATTGTTACGGACACTTTAAGTACAATGTTACGACTACTTAGAGAAGAGTTGGAAGAAGCTAGTTAGTTAATTTAGGCACGGTCCAGAATGGAGCCGGTAGAGCTATATGACGAGGAATGGTAACCAAGGTTATATAATATGCTACGTATTAAACAAGAGGAATGGAAGGAACTTATGTACCTTATATATAATACGTATATTACGTATAAGAAGGATTTTATAAGAGTACGGTTATGTATTTAAGGACCCTTAGTCCCTACCTAGATAGTTCCTTCCTTATAGTGATTCTTAGAATATAATTAGAGTTAATCTATTAGGCAACCACTCCACTAATTATTATTACGTTATTAACTTAATTTGCATTACCTATATACCTAGCCTATTAATAAGCCTATTGTAGTACTTGCTATAAGATTCCGTTATATAATTACTACTTGGTTATAGTATTAAATACAAGAAGTTAAATAACATGCCACTAAAAGCAGCTACTATAACGCCATTAACGGCAGCAACCATATTAAGATTAGATAACGACACTAGTATAGCAGATACTAACTTATAGTAACCTATAACGGTTGGATAGCTATAAAAGATAGTTGACCAATTAACAGAAAATAATATAACGTTAGAAAATAGGATTAATGGGATTAGAGCAGCAAAGATTAAGCTACTATTAATTAAGAGATTCTTAGGCGAGAGGACGAAGCTTAAGGGATTTCTTACGCAAATGCACTTTAAAGTTATATAAAAAGGGGTAAAGCTACCAATATCTATAGATCGAATAGCCTATATAGGACTATTCTTATTAGGAAGAGTACTTAAGTAGTTTAAGCCTTACCTTACAGAGATATAGGCGAATGGAATAACAACTACTAACCAAGATATATAATTTATGTTCTTAAGCTAGGAAGGGTTCGCGGAGCGACTTATATAAATATTTAGAAACCTAGAATTAATAACTATAGCGGAAAGGAAACTCTAGGACATTATGTAATAAACCTTAGCAATTAAGTATATAATATAGTTCCAGACGTTAGTAATATAAGTTAAGTAGAATAATAAGGCGCTTATAGTATAGTATAAACAGGGACTTAAGGCTAAAGTTTAGGACGTAATTATCCTAATGGAAGACGTAGATACCCTAAGGGAACTAATAGATTAAGTAATTAAGATTAATAATTGGATCTACTAAAGGGAACAGGCTAAGAGAGGTTAGGATAGAGTTTTATAGTTATATAAGGTATAGAGTACATAATAACTAAAGCTAAGTTAGAAACTATAGTATGGCGTAGAGCTAATAGACCTAAGTGGTACTAAAGAAACCTATAAGAAATAGGGTAAGAAACTATAGAAATCTAGAAGTTAAGGATCTAGTAATTATAGGACTAAGGAGTAGAGGCTAAACTAGGGATCTTAATAGTAGAAGATGTTTAGGCGGACTTTATAGCAAAATTAATGGTTTAAAGATAGAGCTTATATAAATTGCGGAAAATAAGGTTACTTTATAAGAGATTATAAAGATAGTTAGAGTTACTATATAAACAAGGGAACTAGACTAGTAGTAGAAGATATATACGTATAGAGGGATAATAGTGTACAGTAAGAAATAAAAGAATATTTAATTAGAAGTTTTGCGTTTTATTATAACAACGCATACCAAATTTATAAAGACGCTAAGTATAGCGCAAGCTATTGGCCGTAGGAGCCAAAATCTATAGAGTATAGAGGAACTAATAAACTAGTTCGTAGATCGGATATTAAGGACAATGAATTTAACGTAGGCGAAATATTTGTAGATAATAAGGAAATAAAGGCAGCTTACTAGGAGTATGTAAACCTCGGAGAAGTTATATTAGAAGTAGAGACTAAGACCGCTATAGAGTAAGGTTTAGTAACGGGCATTATAACACCGTTAGATACGGCATCTATTGCTTTATAAGATAAAAGGAAGAGTATCTTACACAGACTAAGCAAGCAGATGACTGCTAGTGCTACTTTATTACTTAATAAAGGCAAAAGGCTAAAGGCTTAAGATTCTTAAGAAGAGATAAGAGATAACTAAGATTCTTAAGATGAGATAAGGCAAGCTTAAAGATCTATAATAAATAATAACCGATAGAGTAGAGCAGCAGCTTAGTTTAAAGATATACAAATAAGCTCGGGACAGAGATTCCTACAGGCATAAGACTCTTAAGACGAGATAAGTAAAATTTAAGACTCTTAAGATAAGATGAGAATGCTAAAGCCTAGTTAGACTAAGGTAGGAGTAAAGCTTAAAGTAGAAGTAAGCTTAGGATTAAAAATCCTATAGAATCAAGACTTTGAGACACAAATGAGGACTATTAACGAGATTAGAGAATCTGCGGTATAAATAGCAACTAGACTAGGAGATAGATATATAGACCTAGAGGACTTACTTGGTGAACACAGTATTTAGCCTAAAGATTGAAGAATTGATACTAGGACTAAGAAGTAAGAAGACTTTAAGGATCCACTTACGAGACGCGAAAGGAAAGAAACCATAGAGGAATTTAGAGCAAGAATTACCTTATGGTAAGAACAGAAACTAGATAAGAGATTTAGTATATTGGGACGTATAAGGGACAGAGCGCTAATATGAAAGATTACTAATAGGCCTAGAGTAGGTATACTAAGAGCTAAGTGGCTTATTAAACTGGAAAACGAAGAGGATCTAGGGATTTTAACTAGGTTTAAGGAACGATATATAAAAGGCTATTATAATATAGTAACGAGAAGATACTTTCTTATGGATGAGCTATATACACTCTAGTAGCTATACTAAAAGTGGTATAGGCAAAGGCATAATAATAAGTGGGAAGATTTCTATATATAGTTAGACAAAAAAGTTATTTAAGACTACCTGATTATAGAGAAGGCTATAAATTATATTAAAGGAGTCTTAATTATAACATTAAAGAATCTAAAGGAATAATTAGAGGACTAGAGAAGTAAAAGACGTATCTTAGTACCTGCGAATAAAGTCGCGACGTTTAGATTAATACGGCAAAGGTTTAAACTTAAGGATAAAGACGAGCTAAGAGTTAACTTAAGACACTAAGTATATTATATATTGGCATGGATCATATATATAGATAATGCGTATAATATGCACTAAGTACTAAAGGATAAGCACTATAAGTATCCTATAAGAATGTATTGGATAATAGAGGAGTAAAAATATAGAAATGCTAAGTATATACATAGCTGGCATCTAGTAGAAGTTTAGGAGTTAAGAAACTTAATACTTTAGCTAGAAAGATTCCTTATAGAAGAATGCCTAGATGGATAATAGTAGTAGGAATGCCTAGAGAATACGTGTCTATGGTATATTAAAGACAAAAAGCGAACTAAGTATTGGCCTAAGTTAGACTAAATATAAATAGGATTAAGTAGCTAATAGTTAGGAAAAGTAGAGGCCTATAGGATTAGAGGGAACTAGTGGTAGAGCCTTAGACCCTTAAAGGAATTTAAGGAAGATACTTAAATTTATAAGTAAAGTAGTAAGATTAACAGTTTAAAGCGCTAATAGATAGTAGAGTAATAAGGAACTATATCTTACCAGTAGCAGTTAAAAGGATAGGTTTACTATATAGGAAGAAGGAGCAACCTTACCTATTAGTTATAATTTTAGGAAATCTAATAGCCTATAGAGGAGGGATTATTAGTCTTAAAATAGGACCTATTTAGTTAACCATTAAAGGGAGATAGATTAAGATGTCTTTTAATATATTACCATTAGGAAATAATAAGGCAGTACTAGGAATGCCTTAATTACAGGAATATAATCTAAGGATTAATTAGATTATAGGTTAGGTCAATATTAGAGATACTTAACGCCGCAAGATGTAATAATAAGCTAAGTTAGTATAGTACTAAGTTAGAGTAATATACAAAGAGACTAAGTAAGGCTTAAGTTATATACTAAAGAGATACTATAAGTATAGTAAGAAACTATAGTTACTAAAAAGTAAGAAGCTATTAGAGTATATAGTATAGGACTATAAGATAGAATTAGAACTAGAAATAAGTCTAAGGTTCTTTCTAATCTATAAGCTTACTAAAGAGGAAGGTAGAGTACTAAAAGAGTTTATCTAGGAAAATCTATAAAAGGGATATATTAGACCATTGCAGTTATTAGTAGGTTATCCAGTACTATTTATACTAAAGAAGAATAGCAAACTAAGGCTATATATTAACTATAGATAGTTAAACAGCATTACTAAAAAGGATAGATATCTTTTACCCTTAATTAGCGAAATCTAAGACAGGATAGGTAATGCGTAAATCTTTACGAAGATAGATCTAAGATGGGCGTACCACTAGATTAGAATTAAGGAAGGCAATAAATAAAAGGCAGCCTTTAAGTTAAAGGAAGGACTATATAAACTATTAGTTATATAATTTAGGCTTATAAACGCACTAGTAATGTTTTAGAAGCGTATTAATAATATATTAAGAGAATACTTAGATAAATTTGTTATAGTATATCTTAATAATATTATTATCTACTTAATAACTAAGGAAGAATATAGAGAATATATTAAATGGGTCTTAAAGAGACTATAGGAAGAACGGATACTAGTAGTAATTAAGAAATACAAGTTCTTTACTAGGAAGATTAATTTTATTAGATTTATTATTAAACTAGGCCAACTTAGTATAGATTTAAAGAAGATTAAGGCTATAGTAAATTGGTAGGAACTGGAGAACATTATACAGTTAAGATTATTCCTAGGGTTTTGCAATTACTATAGACGGTTTATAGCGTAGTAGTTAAAAGATATTAAACTATTTACGCGATTAACGAAGAAAAAAGAACTATAGGTATGGGGAGAGGAACAGTAGGAGCTTTTTAGGAAAATTAAAGAGTTGTTTACCTAGGAGCTAGTTTTTAAAATCTATTAATTAGGTCTAGAGACAGTTATAGAAACAGATGTATTAGACTATATACTAGGGGCATACTTTATGCAGAAATATTAAGATAGATGGTACCTAGTAGCGTACTATAGTTAGAAGATAATACTACTAGAGTTAAACTATAATATCTATAATAAGGAGTTATTAGGTATAGTTATAGCACTAAAGAAATAGAGAGCATTCTTATAAGGCGTAGAGAAACTATTTATAGTTAAGACGGATTATAAGAACTTAATAGGATTCCTAATAATAAAGGAACTTAACTAAAGATAGGTTAGATAGGTAGAGATACTTATAGAATACTATTTTAAGATTTAGTATACTAAGGGTATAGATAATATAAGGGCAGATACTTTAAGTTGGAAAGCTAAACTATAAAACGACGAAAAGCCATTAGGGGCTTTACTGCGGAAAAATATAGACGGATTAATTAGATATAATTATCCAAAAATTACAGTAACTTAGGAAGAATTAGAAAGAGTTTATAAGTTACTAGAAAGCTTTTAGGTATAAAGAATTCTAGAAGTATAGCTAGAGGATTTATAAGTGGATATATATAAGAATTGAGAAGTAAAGTATATCTTAAGAAGCATAGCAGAATATTTTATAGAAGATTTCTATAAGGGATTAACTTAAGGACATAATAGAGCTATAGGCTTAGTGTTAAGACTTTAAAAGGAATATATTATTAACGGAATTTAGAGCTTAGCGTAAAAAGTTATAAAAAAATATCTAGATTACTAAAGGAATAAACTAATAAGGTATAAGCTATATAGAGGGCTATAACCTATTAAAATACCAGAGAGACTATGGGAGGTTATATTATAGGACTCTATTATTAAGTTGCTAAAGTTAAGAGACCCTATTACTGGATAAGATTATAACGTAATCTTAGTAATAATAGATAAGCTTATAAAGTGGGGATACTTTATAGCATATATAGAAGAAATATTAGTAAAAGATGTCGCTAGAATCTATATTAAGGAAGTGTTTATAAGATATAGAGCATTAAGTAAGATTATATTAGATAGAGATTTAAGATTTATAGCAGTATTTTAGGAGGTATTCTTGGCGGAATAAGGAGTTAGAGTAGCAACTTCTACCGCATATTATTTATAGATAGACGGTTAAATAGAAAGATTAAATTAGACACTAGAGTAGTATTTAAGATACTATATTAATTATACATAGAATAATTAGGTATTATTATTACTAGTTATATAGTTTATATATAATGCAATACCTTAAAAAGGGATAGGTATATTACTATTTAAGGCAAATTACGGATATAAGCTAAGAATATTATTATTATTATAATAAGTAAAGAAAATAAGTAGTATAGCTAAAGAAAGAATAAAGACGTTAATAAATCTTTATATAGACCTTATGGAATTAGTAAAGAAAGTATAAGAAAAAATAAAAAAGTACTATAATACTAAGAGATCTAAGGGACCAGATCTTAAGGAGGGAGATAAAGTGTAGCTACTATACAAAAATTTTAAGAGTTAACGACTAAGCAAGAAATTAGACTATATTAGACTAGGACCTTTTAAAATCAGTTAAAGAATTTCATTAGTTATATTTAAGTTAAACCTACTAGCTAAAATAAAGATCTACCCTATACAGCATATTATAATGCTAGAGCTAGTATATAGAAATATTAAGCCACTAGTTTATAAAGTAGATATATATAGAGGATAGGAAGAAGATAAATAATAAGTTTTAAAGATTGTTAATTATAAGGACATTAACGACGAAATATGGTATAAGGTTAAGTGGATAGGCTATACTAAAACTACCTAGGAACTACTAGAGAATTTAAAGAATGCTATAGGAAAGGTATAGGAGTATTAGAGGAGATTAGGTTAGGTAGTATTAATAAAAAAGGATTGCTAAAGAATAAGTCACCTAAGGGGGACCTAAGAAGAGCAGTTGCTAAGCTACTTGGATTTGTTTTCTTCTCGGCTAAAAGAGAATCCATTCTTTTATTACTAAGTTCCTATAGACCCTATTTTATAAGTTTCTACTCCTTAGAACGAACCTTCTTATAAACCTTCTTAAGATGAAGTAAATGAGTAGATACCGCGATATAAGTATCTAGGGCTTTCTATTCTGCATTATAAGAATATTTTAACTTAGTAAGGGCTTAAGACAGTTTACTATTTAGCTGCGTAGTAGTAGATTAAATATAAGACCCTAAAACAAATTAATTAGGGAATAAGACGACTATTAAGAGTAATAGGTTATATATATTTAGCATTAGAAGTAGAGCGAACGTTATAGGACGAACGAATATTTGCTTTAGTGTACTCTAAATAAGAGGATAGTTATTGCGAAGATGGGTTCGCTAACGCAATATAAACTAACCCCTCTTTTAAATAGCAAGAATACGGAGACGGCATGATCTTACCTAGAGATAGTATAGCAGCAATAGTATGAGTACGACGTTAGGCGTATAAAGAAGAAATTGCTTTAGGTATAATAAGTAATAATATTAACTAAATTAATTAAACGGATATTATACCTCTAGTAAACGACCTAGAGATATTTAGGATCTTTAAGGATAAAGATAAAAAGGAGGGAGATAGTGTTACGGACGCTTTAAGTATAATATTATAACTACTTAGAGAAGAGTTGGAAGAAGCTAGTTAGTTAATTTAGGTATAGTCTAGAATAGAGCCGGTAGAGCTATATAATAAGGAATGGTAACTAAGGTTATATAATATACTACGTATTAAATAAGAGGAACGGGAGGAACTTATATACCTTATATATAACACGTATATTACGTATAAGAAGGATTTTATAGGAGTACGGTTATGTATTTAAAGACCCTTAGTCCCTACCTAGATAGTTCCTTCCTTATAGTAATTCTTAGAATATAATTAGAGTTAATCTATTAGGCAACCACTCTACCAGTTATTATTACGTTGTTAACTTAATTTATATCACCTATACACCTAGCCCATTAACGAGCCTATTGTAGTACTTGCTATAAGGTTCCGTTATATATATACTAGGAGGAGTATTATTATAATATAATAAGAACGGCGAGCTGCGCCTAGTAGCCTTCCTTTTTTAGAAACTTACCCCTACTAAATTAAACTATAAGATATATAATAAGGAACTGCTTATAATTATTAAATGCTTTAAATAATAGCGCCTAGAACTTAAAGGATTATTATTTTTAATACGCGTATTAACGGATTATAAAAACCTATAGTACTTTATAACTATAAAGTAATTAATATAGCGCTAAATTTATTAGGTTAAATACTTTTTATAATTTAACTTTAAGATTATATACTAACCTAGCAAACTTAATTAGAAGCCTAACTTATTAATATAATAATTATAGGACTTATCTATAAACGCCTCTAATAAATAGATTATAAATTAATTATAAATTCTACTACCCTCTAAATACTTTAAGAAACTATACCTTATATTTCTAAACGTAGAGCTTAATAGAAATAAATTAGAAATTAATAAGTAGGATATAGAAATTAATAAATTAATAGAGTATAAATATAAGAATAACCCCTAAATAGTAGATATAATAAAAGCGATTTATATAGAGAAACGGTAATATAAGGATATTATACTTACTAAATGCGAAATCTGTAATAATTAGTTATACTATTAATAGAAGATAGTAATCCTAAATTCCGAACCCTTATAATTTAAGATACTTAAATTTATATATAATTCCCTTATAATAGGGCATTCTAGATATATAAAGACCTATAAGATTATCTAATAAGTATATTACTAGTCTATAATGCATAACTATATATAAAAATACGTTTAAGTATATAGAATGTGCGTATATAGGAAGACCTCTTATATAAAAAAGTAAGGAGTACTTTAACTATTGCTAATTCTAATACAAAGATAGCGAGATATCTTAATTAACTTTATAGTTAACCTACTAAACAATAATATGTTTATAAATATTATAGTAGTTATTAACTATCTTATAAAAATGTAATATATAATTCCTATAGACTTAATTAATATAATATTAGTAGCTAAATATTTTATTAAGTATATCTTTAAGCTATATAGACTTCTTAATTTAATAATATCTAACTATAGAAGCTAGTTCGTTTTAGATTTCTAGTAAGCCCTATATAAATAATTAAGTATATAAATATAACTCTTAACTACATTTTATTTAAAGATAGATAGTTAAACTAAAATTATAAACATAATTATAGAATAATACCTATAAATATACTACTTCTACCTATAAAACAATTGGGAAAAATAGCTACTATTAGCTAAGTTTACTATAAATAATATAAGGAATAAATTAATAGGCGTAATACTATTCTACGCAACTTACGGATAAGACCCTTAACTTAGATTTAAACTATAACCTAAAATTAATATAATAGGACCTATAATTAAGAGGATTTAACTAATTAACGTATATAACTTTGTTAATTAAATAAAGCTATTAATAGAACTATTATAAAGTAAATTAGTATATGCTTAAATGGTATAAAAATGGTATATAAATAAAGGACGAGCTCCTATATAGGACTTTAAGGAAGGTAATATAGTTTACCTAAATATATAAAACCTAAAAACTTAATAACCCTTAAAGAAACTAGACTAGAAGTTTATAGGCCTATACTAAGTTAAGAAGAAACTAAGCCTATATACTTATAAACTTAAACTACTAACTAAGATAAAAATATATTTAATATTTTATGTAAACTTGCTATAACCCTTAAAGGGTAAACTTATAACTTATAAAGTACTACTACTACCTTTTATAATTGTTAATAACGGCAATAGTTTTTACTTAATTAACTTAATTAATAATATATAATAGAAGATATAATTTAAATAATTTAAACTTCTTATTAAGTGGGAAGGATATAAAATATAAACTTAGGAAACCTATAACTAGATTAAGACTAATACGCCTCCCTAATAAAAGAATTCTATAAAGACTATTCTTTACGGCCTACTTTAGCTAAATAAATATAATATAAAAGTAAATAATTGCTACCTAATATAAATATATAAAATATAATAGTAGGAAACTTAAAATATATTATAACGTTTATAATACAATTATATAACACGTAAGATATTAAAGAACTTTAACCACCAGTTAAAGTTGTCTAATTGGTTAAATCCGCCTTACTAAGACCTACTATAAAGATATTAGTTCTACTTACCGCTTTAACTAAGCTAATAGCAATTTTTTATCCCGGGGATAGAAAATCCTAATTAGCCCATTTAACAATAAAATTAGTAAAATCCTATACCGCTACCTAATGTAAAAATATAACACGCAATAAGTTATAAGTCTTAACTAAAATTGAATTATTTGGACCTTTGGCTAAAAGGGGGGGTACTATAATGGGACTAGCCCAGTTATAGTAGGAATATCTTAGTAAAACACTTAACAGATAAATTCTAACGCTTTAACTAAATTCTAATAGATTAATTAAATTTTACTAAAGTCCGTTAAAGACCGCGTGCATATATGCGCACATATTGACCACTAAGTCCCTAACTATTTAATTATATAATTCTCTTGTTATTCCTTTCTCTTCTTTATATAACGTCTTGTTCTTAGCAAGAGCTATATACCCTTAGATTTAGATAGAATTTATATCGTTCCTTTAAATCTTCCCCGAAGTCTCTCCGCGCCCTTATAGCTAGGCCATTCTATCTTTTAGTTCTTTATTATAACTTAGACTATATCGCCTATAGTAAAGTTAGGCTTACGCCTATACTTATTCGCCTACTATTTTATTAATTTTTAGGCCGTTTTTAGGTTTATATAGGTTACTTTCTAAGCTTCTTCTAAGCGCTTAGTATACTGCTAGGCTTCCTTATAAAATAGTTTTTCGCGTATAGTCTAGGGCCCTTTTAGTCTTTTCTAGTTAAAGCTTATATAGGGTAGGTAATCTATTTTTAGTTAAATAGGGGCAAATCCGGTAGAGTTATAGGGTAAAGTTGCTTAGGCGTAGTCTATTAAGGGCAATAGTTTAGCCTAGTTATTCTAGAAGTAGTTAATAAAAGGCCGGAGTCTCTGGTCTAAGTATTAATTTATAATCTCTATTTAACCGTTTATCTAGGGGTAATATACTATAGAAAGCTTTAGCTTAATACCTAGGATCTAGGTAAACTTATTCTAAAAGGCTAATATAAACTATAGCCTATAGTTAAATATAATAGTATCTAGTAGTCTATAAATTTGGTAGACGTAATAGATATATAGTTAGGCTACCTCTTTAGCATTAATATTCTTATAATAGGGAATTAAGAACAGGCGCTTACTAAAGTAGTTAACTAGGATTATAACTATATTATATCCGTTACGGTTTAGAGGTAGCTTATAAAAGTCTATAGAGATATATTACTAGGGGCGGTTAGGTATTAAAAGGGGTTTTAATAATCCTAGGGTTTTATCTTATAGAATTATAGACCTATAACAGTTATTATAGTTCCGTATATAGCGGTTAATATCTATAATTATTCTGGGCTAATAGTAGCGGTTGCTAACAATTCTATAGGTCTTATTTTTTCTAAGGTAGACTATAAAAACCTAGGTATATGCTTCGGCAATAAGCTAAGTCCATAAGTTCTGTTCCTTTACTACCACTAGCCGTACACAGTACTTAAGTAGTCTACTTTTAAGGGACTATAGGCTAAAAACGTTCTTTGCCTTTTCGCGGTACTTTTATAAAGAAGGGGCTGTATAGTTTACCTATAGTAGTTTATTAATAAGGTCTAGTTCTATAGAGTTAATAGGGTATATCTTAGTATCTAAAAAGTCTATATTTAGTTCTGCCTATATTTAAAAGTTAAGGTACTTTAGTTATAGTAGCGCTTAGGTTTATAATAAGATCTTTATAGCTATCTAGTTATTTATATCCTATTTACGCCTTATAAGAGTATCCATACGGTTAGTAACGCCTAGCCTATATATAATTAGGAAGTTAAACTAAAATAGGGTATCTGCCTAGCGCGCCTATTAGGCTATAAGGGCCTTTATTATTATAAAATATTCTAAGGCCTTATAATTAGAAACTACCTAAATAAACTTAGGGGTGCCTTTTAGTTAGGCTCACTAGTACTAAAAGCTAGAGATAATAGCTAGCATTTCTTTATCGTGAATTGGGTAGTTTAGCTTAGCATCTACTATAGTCTTTAAATAGTAAGTAATAGGGTGCCATTCTCTATCTATCTGCTTTTAGGAGTAAACGCTAGCTATAATACTATCTAAGGCATCGGTTTCTAGTATTAAGGGCTATTTTAGGTTAAAGTAGGCGAATAAGGGAGCAAAGACTAGTCGTTTCTTAAGCTTAT
>Ga0307515_10014605_pt1 | contig 14538 bp, 13 predicted proteins | sample 17_EM_MG_FD_194513 | JGI IMG/M metagenome (GOLD analysis project Ga0307515, IMG submission 194513) | Populus trichocarpa ectomycorrhiza microbial communities from riparian zone in the Pacific Northwest, United States - 17_EM | ecosystem: Host-associated > Plants > Roots > Unclassified | place... | reverse complement strand
ATTTGTGGTGATTTATACCTATAGTGAAAACCACCACAAGTACTTGTGGTGATTTCGACTTGTAGTGGAAATCACCACAGAAATCACCACAAAAGGTGAAATTCACCACAAGTCCTTCTCTCAGTGAACCACGGGGTGCTCTTCTCAGTTGGAGTAGCGTGTGCGGTCTTGTAGACGATGGATCGAAAGTGATCTGTGATCAAAGTAGCAACACGAGACCGACTTTGGATTCCGTAGACATGATCGAGCTATGAAATTTACGGTCAGGAGAGTGAAGGGATGCGATGTCGGTCACCGAGTCGGTTCTACAGTCTGGGTGGATGAGCATTGGTACCTAGATAGAGGACTGCTTTCAACAGAAACAAGCTTCACGATGACGTACAAGAAACGAGGCGTGCAGAGTTCTTTATGCACTCGGAAAATTGTCCAGGGGAGGGCGTTTCTTTACGCGCGACAGAGGGATATTCGCGGCGTAAGGTGATGTGCCTCTCGACGTAAAATCGCTACGGGCCAGGCGGGTGAGCGACAATGGGTCGTGCGAGGGACGAAGGGACATTGGGGATATTCGTTGAAGAGGTGTGCGCGACTTCACGCGATCGTCGTAAACGAAATCAGCAATGCACGTTTAAAATAGGCTGATCTATGAGCCAAGAAACAAATGGTCAGCAGGCCATCCGGCTCGAAGAGTAAGAGATACGGAGGTGATATAAGAAAGAGCGACACCAGAGTACTCGTAAAGGTATATGCAGACGATACAACAGTATTCCTAGGCCCAGACGACGACCCCAAGAAACTACAGGATTGTCTAGATATCTTCTGCCTGGCATCGACAGCCCGATTTAATAACCTGAAAACAGAGATTATCCCATTGGGGTCAGCGGATTCCCGTAGAGAAATCATTAGAACACGTGAGTTTAACAACTGGAAAATAGACAACGAAATCCACATAGCCAAAGAAGGTGAAGCAGTACGTATTCTAGGGTCCTGGCAAGGTAACAAGGTAAATATCCAAGACAAATGGAATGAAATGATGGAAAAACAACTGAAAACCATGAAATGGTGGAACTTCCACTACCCATCAGTAATGGGCCGAGTCCTAATTGTGAAGGCTCTAGTGATATCCCTAGCTTACTACCTGATGACTGTGAATGGGATCACCCGTAAATGCCTGCTAGCAATGGAGAAAAACATCAGACACTTTATCTGGAATGGTCGGAAAGGACAAATCGCTTGGGAGAGAGCAATCCTACCAGTAAAAGAAGGAGGCATAGGAGCCCCAAGTGTTAGGATAAGGTACAAAGCGATAAAGGTTGGATGGCTCAAGAAATGGTGGACAACAGGGCCTGACAGACCTGACTGGGCATGGGTCGCAAATGAACTAATGCTCCAAGCTGCACAAAAGAGGCCTAACATCGCAAGGCCCACAGTCAAAGAATGGATCTGCCAATCCTGGCTGATTAAAGTACAATCAGATCAGATGCCCAACTCGCTGAGGGAGGTAGTAAAAGCAGCGCAGAAGTACAATGCAACTATATCAGTGATGAGAGCACCTATGAAACTCCGCCTGGAAATGCCAGCATTCCACCACCCCTTTGCAAGGAACAAAAACCTACAGAATAACTCAAAGGCCATGCGCTGCCTACAGGACAACCATGAAGCTAAAACAGTGGGTGACTTAGTGCAAATAGTAGCAGAAAATGGACTGAACCCCACGAACCCCTGCCTATATGAGAATCTGAATGGTAGAAAATGTAAGGAAAAGCCGAGGACCCATTCCTGAGAGATAGAGAACCTGCAAGAGTGAACAATGAAATCGAGCTGACTGGCGGGCGAGCTACAGTGAGTACAGATGGCTCAGCTGTTCGCAATGGCTGGGAAAACGCATCGGCAGGGATAGGCGCTTGGTATGCTGATGGAAGCAGGAGGAATATCAGGCTCAGAATAGACAACCATGGGGATAAAGTTGTGTCCAACTCACGGGCAGAACTCGGAGCAATTCTGGAAGTACTTAGACAAAATGAGACAGATGATCTAGAAATTGAATCCGACTCATTGACCAGCCTGAGGGCAATATGCACACTCTTTTTTTTTTTTTTTTTTTTTTTTGGTGGGAAAGGGAGGGAATGCATCATGCACCATCGCGCCTGGGCGCGGATGTGGAGGACTCCATCAGGGCTCGCCAAGTTGGCCTGATGCCTTTGGACGGGAGTGCCCTGTGTCCTACCCCCTAAAACCCCCCTTTGCTGGTGTTCCGGCTGCATCCCGTTATGTGAAGTTGATTTGTGACCCGCTAATGGGTCAAACTTGGTCAAACTTTCCACAATCTTCGGAGTTCTTTGTATGGAATGCGTCACATTCCAGCATTTCTATGAATTCCTTTAGTATTGGCTGTGTCGTCTTGTTAGGGATGGTTCTGGGTCCATATTTGTTATTACTCTTGGGTCTGCTTTCGTTCATTCTCATAGGTGGTTCAGGGTCAGTTTACTCGCAAGGTTTTATCAGTGAAGTGTTTGTTGGTTTCATTGGTTCTCCTTGTCCTTAAGGCGCTTACTGTTGTCAGGGATAATCTGATGTTCCTGGTTTTAATATTGATATACGGTGCGAGTTCTGGTGGGCGCTTATTAGTATTGTCAGGTTTTTGGGGGAACTCCCCAGTTCGCACTTACGTGTACACTGAAATTTTCAGTAGTGTGCAGTGTGTTTACTACTTCCTCTCGCTGGCCTGGAGCTTCAATACGTGGTCTCTCTTGGTGTAGCAGGGATTTAATTGATTAAGTCGGTTTCTTGGGCCTCACGGTCTAGGGCTGGGGCGGGGGTGTGGTTCTATAAGCTCGTCTATGTGTGAGTAAGTCTTGTTATCTTTCTAGTGTGTCTAGTACAGGGGTCACGCCGAGGAAGGAGCCCCGGCTCTCGTGGTCATGCCGGAGAATGAGCTCCGGCTCTCGTGGTCATACCGGAGAATGAGCTCCGGCTCTCATGGTCATACTGGAGAATGAGCTCCAGCTCTCGTGGTCTTTCTCTACCCCCCTCCAGATCCGGGTTCCTCTAAAGAGCGATCACCTTGCGGTCTCACGCTCACCCACGCGTCCATCCTAGGATGTTTGGAAGTGGTGACCATTTCGGAGGGGGGGGGGAGGATGGGCCCGACATGGTCGGGTCCAAGCCCCCAATATGCACACTCTCACCCAGGTATGAAGATCTAAACTGGTCTGGGGTCCAAAATGCGGGCCTCATCAAGGGCATCTTAATAAGACTGAGAACCAGACCTGCCCGAACAGCCTTCAAATGGGTCAAAGGACATGCAGACAATTATGGAAACAACAGAGCCGACTCCTTAGCAAACGATGGAAGAATGAGCAATTCACAACTAGTAATGGATGAGGACAACTGGATCAACACCCACCCTGCTCTGCAAGATGGTGCAAGACTGCAGGCACTCGAGGCAAAACATATGTACAGCTCCCTGCTTGAATGGCATATGAAGAGGGTCACCCCCATTCCACACCAAGATAAACTAGATGAGGCAAAGGATAAAGTGGAGGAAACTACTGGCCTCTGACCTACAAACATTAAATTGCTGATAGGATTAAGGACCCTAGGGGTCCCGCCTAGACTCAAGGATCACATGAGGTGTATGCTAACGGGTAGGATCAAATGCAGACCCTACTGGAATAACATCCCAGGATACACAGAGAGGGCATTCTGCTCATTTTGTAAAAAGAAGAAAAATATCGAAATTCTAGAGAGCGAACAGCATATGTGGCTAGAATGCGAGAACAATGGGCAATCACTTGCCTGGGACATGGTCAAGAATACATGGAACAAGGCCACAACCAGAACGTGGCCGAATGTCTCATTGGGGCTGATCAGAGGCACAGCAGCTATTTCATTCAAAAGAGATTTTAATAAAGACTCGGAAAGGCTACGTATCCTGATTTCTATGACTATATGGGCAATATGGAAATCAAGAAACTGCGATAATATCGCCCTTTTCCCCCCTTTCCCTCCTTATTCCGACAATCTCCGCTCCCTCCGGTCGCTCCGACACCCTCGCTCCGACTCCGCTCCCGTCTCCGCTCCCCTTCCGCTCCCCTCGTTCCCTTCCCCGTTCCCTGTGTCTCGTGTCTCGTGTTATGGACTCTTTCCCTGTGATGACCGCTTGTATAATATGTCTCCGATTGTTTGTGTCATTCCCGCACGCTGCTGGACTTATTCCTATAGTGTAGACCCGCCTCCGCCCTGCGCGCTCCACTAATTCCTCTTCGCTTCCACCTCCGTACCACCGCGTTCGCATAGCCTCCACCTCACCGCCTCTGTGTAGATTCCACTCACACATTGCCCCCGCCTCCACTTCGCTCCACCTACACTATGCGATGCCACCCACCTCACTGCCTTCCACTCCACCGCCTCCTGCAGTCCAGTAGCCGCATGTCTGTAAATTACACATTGTATTTAAGCTCAGACTCAATGGGGAATGTCCCTCACTCGACGTCTCGATTATAGACGTTTGTTATTGCGCCCCGCCTCGCTCGCTGTTAAACCCGACCCGCTCGCTCGCACCTCCGCCTTTCAGACTCCGGCCCTCAAGACCGTGTGGATCATTTCCCCGCCCTCGCGTGCTAATTCCCACCCACAGCACCGCCGGGCTAGCCAGCTGGACCGAACCCCCGCTTCAGTCAGCCCCTTCGGAGTTGTACCTAGTCGGAGCGCGTAGCCGCCGAGACAGATTGGGCACCCGTTGTGCTTTTGGGCAGTCGCTTGGGAATTAGGTCCGACAAGCCTGTAAGTCGTCGTACCCACTTCCCCCTCCTTCCCCTTCGGAGATTGTATTCCCGCCGGCGCGCGTGGACGAGAGGAGATCCCAAATTCCATCAGCGAACGGACAAGCCTCAAGACCCCCTTTCTCTTTCCTTTCGGCTTCCGTTCGTATAATCTCCGTCGGAGATTATCGGAATTACCAAATCCATCGCAGAAACAAAAACTCAATAAATGATCAGGACATAGCACCGTGCGAGACAAACAAGATACTGAAAGAACTACTAGCAGACCTAGTAAGGAAAAGCTGGAACGCAACACGTTTCATGGAAGGCAGCAGGAGGTTGATCCAACAGCGTAAACTCTGAACCCTTTGGGCAGACAAGCACTTTGCAGACTTCAACCTTAAAACAGGTCCCACTGTCGATTTCAACTAATGGGATGTGGCCAGGCTCACCAGCGTAGGAGGGTTTTAGTGGGTAGGTCAGGCGGCAATTCTTGTCCAACAGGCTCATTGGCCCAACGGCAAGCCACGCTGGAGTCCCACACATGGTGCTAAGGGGCACCACGGTGCATGATGCATTTCCCTCCTTTCCCCCAACCAAAAAATAAATAAATAAAGTAAAATAAGAAAGAGTGACATACACAAGGATGGATCACTGAACGAAGGAAGTAATGTTGTCCCAGACGAATGGTATGAGCCTACGCTGAGCGGAAGCTGCTCTTGACCTTTCAAGCGAGAATGAACAGCCTGTCCTTCGAAGACGGAAATGGACTGGGCCTTTGCCATGTGAGGATCCAGTCGATCTTGTCCACCTATACATCGCCATGTTTGCCCTATGTATAGGGTGGTTTGTACAACCAACTTGGCGTTTATATACAGTACTCAACCACTCACTGGTCATGAAGTTTCGTATTGCCTCCGTATCCTTCCAATCAGCATTTAAACTCAAGAACTACTCTTGTATGAACTTAACTAGGTATATTGTATCTACTGTAAACATTTTGTGGCTACCCGACGCTGGGATATAGTCATCCAGCGAAGTGCCCATTTTCGGGCCATATCACCCACTGGTCACCACCACTTTAGGCATTGCCAAGGGGGCAGGCACCTCTTACATTTAGGTAAATCAGTAGTTTGCATATTATAGAAGTGTTTTGAGTAGCTGGGCCAATGCTAGTGCCAGTGTTTTGGCTATCCTTGGAATTGACCACTCAGTGGCCAGCCCTGACAGGGCCAACATTTGGCATCCCCAACAGCATACATTGTGTCAATGATGATCATAGATGTGAATCTGATGCTTACAGGCTGAGAAAATTGAGTGGTAAAGATCTGAGCCAAGGCCTGCAGACAATCGGGCCTCAAGCAGTGTGCTGCAAGGAGTCTATACTTCCAAATTAGGTTACATTAGTTCCCTATGATGCTATCTTTACATCATAGCTCATTTTCCGGGGTTCCCAGAGCACCCACACTGCTACGAGGAACTCAAATCTGGTAATTCTGCTACTTTGACCTTGCCCTGAAGGCAAACCGCAATCGGGTGCATTGAGACTTGGCGTACATAGTCTATAAATACTAAGGATACTATTTAAATGTGAATGAGAAGTTCCGGATTCCTGCTAATATGAAATGACCAGTGAGGGGGCGTGACCAGTGAGTGATAGACCACTGTAGGGCAAACATGGCCAAATGCTGGCACCATCAGTAGCTTGCACCACCCATCTGTACCGTCAGTACCCACCTGTTGGCATCGTACCATGCGCCCATTGTAGAATGTATGTACGTGGGTCCGAATTGCTCCTGGGGTCATTACACTGTCCGCAAAATTTTTGAGTGGTCAGCTGAATGACGATGTGTTTAAAGTCATTGTACTCACCTTTAGGTATGCCGAAATGCGCCCATGGAAAGTGGGGGAGGCGGCGACAGCAATGGCAATGGTGACGGTGATGGCGCGGTCCAAAAAAACATGTTGTGTTGAGGAGAGGGCGGCTGGGAAGTGGCCAGCGTGGGTGGCCAGTTGACAGGCGATGGCAATGATGGGCAGATGGCTAGGCGGGGTAGCGGCAACAGCATTAAGGAGGGGCATGAATGAGGGGGGAGACGGCAACGGCGACAGGAACAAGAGACACATGACACATGACACGACAGGTGCATGGTACGATGCTGACAGGTGGTGCAACCAGTGGTACTGATGGTACGGACGGGTGGTGTGAGCTATTGATGGTTTACCGACAGTGCCAGCATTTGGCCATGTTTGCCCTATATAAACGCCAAGTTGGTTGTACAAACCGCCCTATACATAGGGCAAACATGGCGACATATAGGTGATCTTGTCTCTGACATCCTGCATCACAATGAATGCACTAACGATTTAGGCCCATGTACCGGTTCAACACGCTCGCCGTTCGCATCGTCCCGCTGTTCGTCGTTTGCACCTCGAGGGCGCACATGAACCAAAGACTATCACTCGGTATCCACTCCCTCATCCTCTGGTTGGGCCTTCGAATGTCGTCATTGAGGTGATTAGGCGAGCCTGTGCGGTTTCGTCTGCTTCGGCGCACTCGAGACGGCGTGGGAAAATTGGAAGATACACCCATGAATTGGCCGCTGACCAGTGAGCTCATTCGGGGTGCCTGGCTCTGGCCGAGCGTGGGGAGTGGGTCCTTTATTGTCATCGGGACCGAGAATTGCAGTAGAGCGCAGGTCAGATGAAGAGAATGTCGATGGATATGCCGTAAGGACCACTAGATCCCATGAATGAGACATAGAACATTTGTACGTAATATACCGTGTATTAAATACCCCCACTATCACATGGTGGTCGAAGAATCGGAGAGCCATGACTGCGGATCGGAGGACCCGAATGAAGCCAAGCCAGAAACATGACAGAGCAACAGAAACGCCTTTGAGAGAATACGGCGATTACCACTCGATGTTCTGGTCGTTCAGAGTGTTAGCGCCGAGGGCCACATCTCTTGGCCGCAACCACGTTCTCATCGCAGAACAGAATGCCGCTTTTCTCCACCAACCGAGGCTACATTGGTGCGTCCAACCTTTATTTACCGTCTTATCCGCTGATTCTGTGCTGCCAAGACGAAGAGAATGTTCGCAAAATTGTCGCCCGACTGCTCGGTGAGCTGCTCAGTGAGATCGAATAACACACAAGGTTGATGTTCCTCCAGAGTCCCATGGGAGTGAAAAATCGATATGGGAATACTACAACGAGATGGCCGCAGTGGAAGACAACATCCGCGAGGTCGAGTGGCGAGATTTAGCAGATACAGTGCTCGTTTTTGTATGTATGGACACTCCTCATGATATATAGCTGTTGATGCGGTTCCAGGATGGTCTATTTGCTGCCTTCCTTTCTGCTTTCCTTATCTTCCTGATCCCCCAGCTCCAGCCCAACAGCACCGACATCGCAATGGACGTTCTCATCCACATTTCACAACAGCTCAGTAACTCCACAACCCCTGCATTTGAGCCCACCCCCTTTCATGTTTCCTCCAACGCAGCTGCGGTGAACATGCTCTTCTTCCTCAGCCTCGCGCTCGTTTTGACCGATGCATTTCTCGCGATGCTTGTCAAGGGCTGGTTGCAAGAGTTTGACCGTGGATGGAGAAAGTACACTGTTGCACATCTCCGTGCACAGGAACGCGAACGGCGATTGCAAGAGCTCGAGCGCTGGAAGCTGCATGAGCTCGTCGGCCTCCTCCCGATCCTCATCCAAGGATCTCTCTTCTTATTCTGTATTGGCCTCCTTGTTCTTATCTTCCCTGTCCATCTGCCATCTGCCATTTTATGCTCAATGATTTTTTTGTCTGTCGTCGGGTTCTACGGCTTCACTACATACATTTCCATTGTAAACAACTATGCTCCATTCTCCTCTCCTGTGTCTCGTCTTCTCCCGCGTGGCCTCGCGATGCTACAAACCTTGCATATTCCCATTCCCCAAACCGTCCGGCGCATCGCTTCTGCCATCTCATTTCACAACCTCCCTCCTCTGCCATCTCAAGATCAGCAGGCAGACACAGATACTCCCGATGAAGCCACGCCGCCGTCGCCTTCGAATAACAAAGTGGCTAACCTTGCCCAACCCCACAACCCTGACGCGGTACCCCGTTCTCGCCCTGGTACTGATCCTCAGACACACGTTCGTGTTCTCGAACGGCTCGTTACGTCTACTGAGGAGGCTGTGGAGAATATTCCGATCTTCCTGGAGCTGCTTGATCAGCCAGTGAAGGATCCGACACTACGGCCATACACTTTGGAGAAGTGGAACGAATTGCTGCATATCACTTTCAGGTTGCTTGGAGATCAATCCACTTTCACTGTTTCTGCTGCCTGGACTCTTGCCCGGACTATGATGATTTGTTACAATTATGATACCGTTGATCAGCAGTTATACCTTACATTACAAAACCATCTACTTGGTAGTATGGGAACTGATGATAAAAAATCACGTATGCCACTCAATGTTCTCTTCTCTTCCTATTTGTCCTTTTGGCTTCGTCAGACCAATGGGCGTGACCTGTGCCGAACAATTGCATTTCTTGAGCCAAGTGATGCTGCTGATGCTGAGCTCCTCTGGATGGTGAATACCTCCCACCGGACAATGCATCTTGACCAGGGTGTATCCATTTATTTTCCGGAGACAAGGGAACTGGTTGAAATGTCTATTTATTTTTTCACGGCCGTGCTTACATATGTTTCGAGTACAGAACAGAGTAGAAGGTCCAAAGTTCCACTCACATTTGCAGTCATTCATGCTATGCGCACCATCAGATCAGTAATTGATCAGCCAGGAATGGATCCCATTGAGGGCCTCTACATCTTGCCAGTGACTGTCTCCACCCCTGGGCCCGTGCCTATGACATTCTGTCGAGTTGACGGCACTGACGCCCTGGCCCTTTGGAGTCAAGATTGTATTCAATCTGTTAAGGACCTTCTTCAATGGAACCCAAGATCACCTGTACTCAATGACCTTCGACTTTCCCTGATTGCTGCACTCTATATTGATAGCACCAAGCATGCTTGCTCAGATTTTGCGGACCTCCTCAACTACACAAACATCTCGGATCTTCCATCTTTCTACTCAGGTGCCTATGATGATGGCAAGCTCGCCATCTACTTATACATGGCTCTCTTCCGGAAACCTTTGGAATACGATTATGATCCCCTCGCCGCTCTCTATGACGTCATTCATAGAACAATTTATGAGCTCTCTCCATTACAACTTTTTGGGCTGCGCATCCTGGAGATTGCCGTGAAGCATCTCCACAAAACAGCAGCAGCTCCTGCATCAGATTGGCTGAACTGGCTCGAAAGATACCGTAAACCCTTGATTCATGATCGTGCCCTACCTTTTCTTTCCCATCAGGTTGATCATTGGATTCTGCTCCATCTCGACACACTTGTTGCCCCACAACCTTACCTAATCCTAGAGAGGGTGGAGGGGTTAGAATGGTCCGATACACCTGAGAAAGTGCACATTGCAAAGGCTCGACTTGACCTCTATGATTCTTTGGCAGACGTAGGGCATAAGGCGGACAAGGGGTCTAAGCCAGATCTAGGGCTGCTTAAGGTGTTTCTTTGGTCCAAAGACTATGGGGTCTGTACACGTGCATTTAAGTGGTATCTTGACCTATTTCCTATCAGCCAGTCTGGTACACCTGGAGATGTACACAGCACCACGACGTTCATCCCAGAAACAATGGGGCGTATGTGGGTGGAACACTTTATCCAGGTGGTTTGTGGGGATCGTTGGTACCAGGATTTATCACGCGAGCTCCTGATATCAGATCTTGTCCCAAAATGGACTGTGCTCCCATCATCTTGGTGCCGTGACTTTGCTTCAGCATTCATATTCTGCACTGTCCCGAATGGGCCGCCTGCCTACCAAGTTTTGGCTGGCGGATATTTGTCACTTGATGAGCAACAGGCATTCCTCTCTTTCCTTGCGACTCTTTTGGGGCTCATCAAATCTAGATTGACCTGGGTCAGCCTCACTTCACTTGAGAATTGGCTGGCCCAGTTTCCAGATGTACGTAAGACTCAGGGTGCTCATACCAAGATACAACATATTCTGGCCACCATGAAGCAGCAACTTGTGTGCGAGACTCTTGGGTTCTTCACAGAACTCCCAATGAAAAATGAATGGCTGGAAGAGTCTTGAATTCATCGCAGAGCTCCCAATGGCAGGTGAATGGATGGATGAATGACTTCCAGTGAGAGGGGCTCACTAATATATATATCTCAGAGTGGCTCTTTGTTACATCCCGCTTCACCCAACCGCCAGGCATGACCCAATTGATTCCTCCGCGCTCCATCCCGCCGGTTTGACGATGAGCCCAGACCACCAGACACCTCAAATGTCTCATATTGCCCCGTTCTCGATCCTGTGGTCGGAATTTGCTAGCAACGCAACATACCTTGTTGTCGGGATTCTGACTTACGTTTGTTCCCTTCGGTTGTCGTATTCATTTGTATTCGACAGACAGCCATTACTAGTAGTCCGGTACCGCTTTGATTCCTATTTCCAACAGTCCTGTAGTATATAGCCTATGTACTTTCGATACCGGTACTGCAGTCAGAATATCAACTTGGGCAAGCACCCGCCCGATTCTGTCTCGCCTCTCCTCTTGTCCCCCTCTGTCCTGTGTCCGTTGGCATCACTCGCTCCGATAGCGATACTGTCGGGAAAGTTCTGTCAAGCCCCTCCGTGCTCCGGCCCTAACACTTTTTATAACGAGCATGTGGTGCATTTTGTAATTGAGCTGACAAACAATATTCATTATGATAGTTACCTATACCTTTCTAAATTCCGCTATCACAACAGCTAGGTAGGTGTGTATTTCTGAGAATCGTAGTTGGCTTCAACTTGGCTTCAACTTGGCTTTGCCACGTTCGTGTCACGGGCAACAACAGCACCTAATTGGTAGAAAGCTGGAAAGCAGTGTATTGAACAGATGGTACACTCGCTGCCTGCCATTCCAACTCACAGGAAACAATATTTGTGTAGGCTGCTGAACAACCTATGAGCATGTGGTTGATTGCCCCGCTATATAATAATCCTTCTCTGATGACAGAACTATGAACTGAGACATGTCAATGTAGAAGCGCAGGATACATACTCTCATCCATGTTGGGAACCTGTCACTCAAACCTGTCACTGGGGCGCAAAGCCAGAAATAGAGGCATCCTATACCAGAGAAAGGGGGTGCTATTGTTGATTATTGGGCACATTGGCAAGGGTGTGTGTCGGAATTCCCTGTGTTCCATCCCTATTCAGTATACCCAAGGACCTGGAGGGCAAGTTGTGTGAGTGCCCACGGTAACAGAGTACCTGTGTGTCACATCTAGACATCTTATTTATTGTATGTTACATGTAGTGATGAATGCCATTCTGTTGCCCATGCTCTGTGGTTACAAATACCAGGTCAGAGAACCAGTGAAGAACCAGGCAAGAGCACCGGTGATCACCGGGTGGGGAGGTACCAGAACCAGGTGACAGACCCAGTCACCACCAGGTCCCGTCAAGCAGAAATAGTCCCGGGTCCCTGACCCTGATGGTAACCAGTCTGGTGGCCCAGTGCTACCAGTCATAAGAGCTGGTGAACAGGTCTTGATTAGCAGTTTTGAACTAGTCAGGATGACTGGTGGTTCCAATGGTTTACTCCCATGCATGCTCGAAAATAAAACAAATTGTATATTATACATAACAGTACTGATAATACAGGATCTATATTATAATGATGCATGCAAAGAACCATTTACTTACCCATTCATTTACACTGAAGGCTGCCACTTGAGGTCGCTGGTGACATCATCGAGTTCATGGCCGCATGAGCAGTGGCAAGTCAGAACAGCCAGAAAATTTGACAAGGGCAGAGATATCACTCACAGAGGATCATTGCAGGAAGCATTCAAGTTGACAACTGGCATGGGAGTGTGGTCCAATCTAAGGTGCAAGAGATGTAAGCCATAACTTGTAAGGAGAGTAGGAGACTTGGATACTCACCAGGGCATTGAGCCTAGCAAGAGCATTGACCTCACTCTCCAGGAGCTTGATGACTGCATGGCCAATGATGTCAGTGCAAATATAGAGCGGCAGAGTGCTGACGCAGAGACAAATGTTGACTTGACTGAGACTGACTAGACCAAGGATGGGAAGACAGATATTGAGCTGGCCAATGATGTTCACACAGAGATCCAGAAGTGTGCACTGCTCAAGCATGGTGGCAGACACAGAGGTGAAGCCAAGCGCAGCAACAAGGAAAGGAGTGAAGCACATAATAGATTATATATCTATTTATCCATGTGTAGGATGTCAGCAACCAGCAATCTCATGATGACAAATGGGTAGACACTGGTGGAAGTACTTGTGATGATTTTTGCAAATCATCACAAAGTTCTGTTGTTTTTTTCCATACGAAACTTGTGATGAATTTCATTAATAGATTTCTCCGAACTTGTGTTGTTTTTCCAAGGTAGTTCACGAGGGACATGTGACGATTTTCATCAAAGACTTGTTGTGATATTTCTAACGATTTTTACTAAGAAAAAATATCAAAAAACGCCACAAATTTGTGACGATTTCCAATCCAATCCTAGAGAAGCGAATCCATCCTGGACAAGGGCTGTTCGCAGTTGCGACGACGGCCAATCAATGGCATCTGGAACAAGTAGCTTGTCCACGGCAACCTTGCAGAGTGGTAGTGAACGCAAAGCAGAAGATAGCAGCGGCCCTCGAGCTGTGAACAAAATTACCAATGATCGGCCCGCCATATTTTGGAAAGTAATGTTGCTTACTGGTTAAACGAGTTCGGAGGCCAGTTCACAGCGTGCGATCCCACCCCCGTTTGAGAAGATCCTTGACGAGGTGAATGCTATCACGCGGTGGAGTACTATTTTTTCGTCTTATCTGCTCTTGCAGATAATGCTCGCGAGAGCTGCAGCAAGGCCAACGGCTAGTCGTCGACTTGTACGTGAATGCATCTTGTGAAACGTTCTATTCGTATTTGGTAGAATATGGGGGTGAGTCGACAAGTGTGTCGGGCGAGTCGGGGGAGATGGAGGTCAAGGGGTGCTCTTCTCAGTTGGAGTAGAGGGTCCGATTTGAGAGAGGACGGATCGAAGCAACATGGGACCAACTTCGGAGTTGGTAAAACTGATCTAGTGATGAAAATTACAGAGTGAGGGAATGCAATGTGCGCCATCGAGCAGATCAAAGGAAAGAGAAACCTAGAAAAGGACGTTTAAAGTGTTTATGACAACAGTGGAGTTGCTCGATGGGGTGTGGTACTGTCAACTAGCACTCACCACATCCACCTCATTGTCGGACTTTCTCTTTGAGCCAACACTTAGATCTATAAATGGTTGTATTAACATTTGCGAGCTATACTGAGCATAAATCTCACCAGTTGAGCTGCCATTGTCATAGCTTGAGTCGATGCCACGATCAGGAGAAGTATTTTCGTCCAGATTGCTGAGGGCGCTCATTCTGTCTGCACAGAAACGGGATGCGCTATGACAACCTGTATACCTGTAGCAGTCCACAGCACGCATTAGCCATCGATCGCCCCAATTATAATCGATCGCCCCAAATTTTGATCGATCGCCCCAAATAGGGTTTACGCGTTGTAGCACAAGAAAGTAGCATACACTCACATGTCCAAAGACCGGATGGGGAGGATTGGGAGGGACTTGACAGGACGTTGGGGGTTTGAGCACGACTGGCAGCTTGAGCAGGCAGAAATCAGCGAGATCGAGCAATGCCAACG
>Ga0307515_10014604_pt1 | contig 14538 bp, 7 predicted proteins | sample 17_EM_MG_FD_194513 | JGI IMG/M metagenome (GOLD analysis project Ga0307515, IMG submission 194513) | Populus trichocarpa ectomycorrhiza microbial communities from riparian zone in the Pacific Northwest, United States - 17_EM | ecosystem: Host-associated > Plants > Roots > Unclassified | place... | reverse complement strand
TTAATATATATTGAGGTTGCTGTTGTGGTTGAAGTGTTTGCGTTTAACGAAGAACATGAACCGAGTAATAACAAGATGGAGTCTTTTCCTTTAAAGAGCTGACCAGATGTTCAGACGTTCAGTTGCTATCCTGCGTTTGGAACGCATATTTGTGTGGGACTCATGCATCAAAAAGTGTGGTCGGCTGTTAACCAAACACATTCCTGTAAGATACGCATTAGCCGTGGCGTTGAAGCTTAAAACATGGCTGGGTTGAATCCAAACCCAATGCCTTTTGAAATATGGAAAACGCGGCTTGATCATAAAAATGATAAGCTTCTTGCAAACGAAATCTCTTAAATTATTATTCAATGTATTTGGTTTTGAACTGACATAATGACTTTGCAAGGAGTATTTTCTAATCAAGTTTATGCATCAATCGAAACTAAATACTCTTTTTAAATGATCTTACAATATTATACTTTTACATTGGTCCAGTATATTTAAGAGAATAAATTATCTTAGATATTCACTCCGAAGTTCCAGCTCATAAATCCAAGCAAGAAACCAACACAAAGTCAAAACCTTTTTAACCAAATGAACTGCATGGATAATATTTAACGTCCATAGGGATCCGACATGGAAATTAGCAGAAGAAAACACGCTTTCTGGTTTAATAATAGTAAATAAAAAGAAACGAGAAGGCAGTTTCTTGGTTTGTCAAGCAAAGTTAATCCTAATCTCTCTTGTTCATTTTCTCTATCACCATTTCTTGCTTTGATTCTCACTGCACCCGTTTTGCAAACAGTACTACGTGCAGATCAAACCATGGCTGCTGCTTTGGTAGGTGGAGCTTTTCTTTCGGCTTCCCTCCAGGTTTTGTTTGATAGAATGGCTTCTCGCCAGGTTGTTGACTTCTTTAAAAGCCAAAAACTAAATGATAGGCTGCTGAAGAAGTTGAAGATACTGATGATTACTGTTAATAAGGTGCTCAATGATGCTGAAAAGAAGCAGATCAGTGACTCGTTTGTAAAAGAGTGGCTTGACGAGCTCAAAGATGCTGTTTATGAAGCAGAGGACTTCTTGGATGAGGTTGCTTATGAAGGCTTGAGACTGGAGGTTGAAGCTGGCTCTCAAACCAGCACTTATCAGGTTAGAGGCTTTTTATCTTCTCGTAATACAGTCCAGGAAGAGAAGGAAGAGATGGGAGCTAAGTTAGAGGAGATTCTTGAGCTGCTAGAATATTTAGTACAGCAAAAGGATGCTCTTGGACTGAAAGAGGGTATTGGAGAACAACCCTTGTCATACAAAATACCAACAACTTCTCTGGTGGATGGATCTGGGGTTTTTGGTAGGCATGACGATAAGGAAGCCATAATGAAGTTGATGTTATCTGAAGATGCCAAGCTAGATGTGATTCCTATAGTGGGTATGGGTGGGGTTGGTAAAACCACTCTTGCTCAGCTTATCTACAATGATAGCAGAGTTCAAGAGCGGTTTGATCTGAAGGTATGGGTCTCTGTTTCGGAGGAATTTGATGTTTTCAAGTTAATCAAAGATATGCTTCAAGAGGTCGGTTCACTGAATTGTGATACCATGACTGCAGATCAGCTTCACAATGAGGTAGAGAAGAGAACAGCAGGGAAAACAGTGCTGATTGTTTTAGATGATGTTTGGTGTGAGAATCAAGATCAGTGGGATTCTTTATTGACACCTTTAAAGTCTGTGAGACAAGGGAGTAAGATCGTCGTTACAACGCGCAATGATAGTGTAGCATCGGTCAAGTCAACTGTTCCAACACATCATCTGCAGAAATTAACTGAAGACGACTGCTGGTTGGTTTTTGCAAAACAGGCATTTGATGATGGAAGTTCTGGTGCATGTCCAGACTTGGAAGAAATTGGCAGAGGAATTGTAAGAAAGTGCAATGGCCTACCTTTAGCTGCAAAAGCTCTTGGGGGTCTCCTACGCTCCAAAAGAGAAGCAAAAGATTGGAAGAAAGTGTTGAAGAGTGACATGTGGACTTTGCCGAAAGATCCGATTCTTCCAGCTTTAAGACTGAGCTACTATTACCTTCCTGCCCCACTGAAGCGGTGCTTTGCGTATTGTGCGCTATTTCCCAAAGATTATAGATTCAACAAGGATGATTTAGTACGTTTGTGGATGGCAGAGGGTTTTCTTGTCCCACTCAAAGGAGATGAGGAGATTGAAGATGTAGGTGGCGAGTGCTTTGATGATCTTGTTTCCAGGTCATTTTTCCAACGATATTCTAGTGACAATCTATCATTGTTTATTATGCACGACCTCATTAATGATTTGGCCAACTCTGTGGCGGGGGAGTTTTGCTTCCTGTTGGAGGATGATGATTCAAACAAGATTGCAGCGAAGGCTCGTCATTTCTCATATGTACCAAAGTCATTTGATTCCCTTAAAAAATTCGTAGGAATCCATGGAGCTGAACATTTGCGCACTTTTCTACCGTTGCCAAAGCAGTGGGAAGACAACCGGTTTGAAGATGGCCTAACACGTTATTTATTACCTAGACTTGGACGATTGCGAGTGCTATCCTTGTCTCGCTATTCTAGCGTAGCTGAGTTGTCTAATTCAATGGGAAAGTTAAAGCATCTGCGATATCTGAACCTTTGGGGAACATCAATAGAAGAGTTCCCTGAAGTTGTGAGTGCTGCGTACAATTTGCAAACGCTAATCTTGGAAGATTGCAAAGGGGTTGCTGAATTGCCTAATTCAATTGGCAATCTGAAGCAATTACGATATGTGAATCTCAAGAAAACAGCAATCAAACTGTTACCTGCATCTTTGAGTTGTTTGTATAATCTGCAAACATTGATCTTGGAAGATTGTGAAGAGCTTGTTGAGTTGCCTGATTCAATAGGAAATTTGAAATGCTTACGACATGTGAATCTTACGAAAACAGCAATTGAAAGGTTACCTGCATCCATGAGTGGATTGTATAACTTGCGAACTTTAATCTTGAAGCAATGCAAGAAACTTACGGAGTTGCCAGCTGATATGGCAAGGTTAATCAACTTGCAAAATCTTGATATTTTAGGAACAAAGCTGTCGAAGATGCCTTCACAGATGGATAGATTGACAAAGCTCCAAACACTGAGTGATTTTTTTCTGGGAAGACAGAGTGGTTCTAGCATTATAGAGTTGGGCAAGCTTCAACATCTACAAGGGGGAGTAACGATTTGGGGTCTTCAAAATGTTGTGGACGCTCAAGATGCTTTGGAAGCCAATTTGAAGGGTATGAAACAGGTTAAAGTGTTGGAATTGAGATGGGATGGCGATGCTGATGACTCACAGCACCAAAGAGACGTTCTTGATAAATTACAGCCCCATACAGGTGTGACTAGTCTTTATGTTGGTGGTTATGGGGGTACAAGGTTTCCAGATTGGATAGCAGACATTTCTTTCTCAAATATAGTAGTGTTGGATCTTTTCAAATGTGCATATTGCACCTCTTTACCTCCACTTGGACAGTTAGGGTCTTTAAAGGAACTATGCATCCAGGAATTTGAAGGAGTTGTGGTGGCGGGTCACGAGTTCTATGGAAGCTGCACATCCTTGAAGGAGCCATTTGGATCCCTCGAGATTTTAACTTTTGTTAGCATGCCACAATGGAATGAATGGATTTCTGATGAGGACATGGAAGCTTTCCCTCTTCTTCGAGAGCTTCACATATCAGGCTGCCACAGCCTAACGAAGGCATTGCCGAATCATCACCTTCCTTCTTTAACAGAACTTAACATCCTTGACTGTCAGCAGCTTGGAGGCCCATTTCCTTGGTATCCAATCATTAACAGATTTTGGTTAAATGATGCTTCTCGGGATCTGCGTTTAGAGAAATTGCCTTCTGAGTTGTATGAACTCGAGATTCGCAAATTGGACTCCGTAGATTCGTTGGTCAAGGAATTGGAGCTGATGGGTTGCTTATCCTCTATGTTTGAAAATATTGAAATAGATAATTTTGATCTACTCAAGTGTTTCCCGCTAGAGTTGTTCTCCAACTTACAGACTCTAAAAATCAAGAATAGTCCGAATCTGAATTCTCTTTCAGCATATGAAAAGCCTTATAACAGGTCTCTCCGTTTCTTGGAAATCCAGGGGTGTCCTAACTTAGTTTGTTTTCCCAAAGGAGGGTTATCTGCTCCGAATTTGACAAAGATTAGGTTACTTGATTGCATAAATTTAAAGGCGTTGCCTGAGCAAATGTCTTTCCTTTTTTCCCTTGTGGATTTGGAACTGAAAGGACTTCCTGAACTTGAGTCATTTCCAGAAGGGGGTTTGCCACTTGATCTAGAAACACTCTGCATCCAAAGTTGCAATAAACTCATTGCAAGCCGTGCACAATGGGATTTGCTTCTTCAATGTTCTCTTTCAAAATTAATAATTGCTTACAATGAAGATGTGGAATCTTTCCCTGACGGGCTGCTGCTGCCTTTAGAACTTCGGTCCCTTGAAATCCGGTCCCTTGAAAATTTGAAATCTCTGGACTACAACGGGCTTCTACACCTCACCTGTCTTAGAGAATTGAAGATTGACACATGCCCTAATCTCCAATCCATACCTGAAAAAGGGCTGCCCTTCTCCCTTTATTCTTTTGAAATCAGTGGATGCCCTCAGCTAGAAAAAAGGTGTGAAAAGGAGAAAGGGGAAGATTGGCCCAAGATTTCTCATTTCCTCAACATCAAGATTGATGGCCGCTGGATTGAACCAGAAGACTGGTAGAGTCTCTCTTCTTTCATCCATTCAACACATTGAGGTATCGCTGATCTTAATTTTCATTTTCTCCCTTCGGTTTATGTTTCTTACTCAAGTGGATTAATTACTGTATGTCTAAGTTAAGATTTACTATTGTCTAGCTGTTGAGGCGGACGTAGAAATGGAGTTGCTTTACATGTCTACAGGTTTGTCAGACATATTTTGCTGCTTGTTACTTTTAATGTCGATATCATATATATCCCTGTGAATTCCTTGATTCTTATTCAAGTTTTCTCTTATTGCATCAGAGACTCATAAGTCGAGCTCACTCTAAATCCAAGTCCATGCTGCCTGGCTTCAACAGTCAGAGCAGGAAACGGGAATCTTAAGGTAGCATAGAGCATCAAAGACCGAAGCATGGTTCATATGCATCAAAGACTCGATGTCTTTTGTCAGAAGATCAATTTCCAGGTTATTGTTCATTTCTTCATATGATGCTAGTAGTTAACCCGATTTCTTTCTGACCCTTCCCTTCGAAAACAGACTCATCTATTTTTCATATTTGTTGAGGGCGGCTTCCAGGCTCTAGGGAGAATCAGAGAGCCAAGATCTGTGCTTAGTATAAAATTCTATGGGAGTCTTCTGGTGCATATGATACAAAGTTTGGAGATGATATCAAATCTAGTTGAGCATCTAGTCTGGAAACGAAGCTTGCATGTTGTACTTGGCCTTATCAACATTCCTGGTCAGCATATCTGCTAGCATTTGCTTACTCATCCAGTCTAGTCTCACGGCTATTACAAGATATGGTTTGCCAGACAGCAGTGGCAATAACATGGGACAATTTTTTCAGTTTCCGAATTAGCTCAGCACTTTTGTTGTAGTTGGTGGAATGTTATGCTTGTACATAGGTTTAAAATCCATCAACTTATTCAGCTGCTCTTCTTTCTCATGCTTCAATATATTGGATTATTATCTTTCAATTCCAAATTTTGTCTACAAATGTTGCTCTCAGCCCCGTTGCTTGTCTTGCTATTGAAGAAAGAATATTGTTGAATTGTTTGAACCAAAAACATGTTGAAATCTACAAGCAGTTTAATTACCTTTTGTTGTTTAGAAAATAAAAAAAGCAGTTTATCAACTTTCAAGTGCCATGTAAAAGGCAAACTAAGTTTGGTTAGTATTATAAGATCGGGAAAAACAGAAATGTGTTTAGTTAAAAAGATAGAAACTTATATAAAAGTAAATGTTTTTGAAATAATTTTAAAGTTATTTTTTGTCCTTTCAGCATCATTTAGAATTCACCAAAAACTGCGAACCCTTTAAAAGAATTGCATTACAATATCAAAAAAGCATTCGGGGATTTACTGGTAGATGGAGCTCAACAAGGGCAACAATACATGTGGGCAAATTTTTGCTTACCGCTCCATCATATTTATTTGATCTAGATGGGTATTGGATTTTATAGCTGGAAATGTTTTGCTTGCTTCTGCAATCCCTGGAGTGGCCATGAGTTAAATTGATGCTTGACATAAAGGCTAATCAGTTAAGAACTACCCTGAACTTTCTGTCAACAGGAGATTAGTCCCTAACCTTTTTGTATTCTGATTTAGGTCTGAACCTATTTTTTATCCATCAATGTAGTCCTTCCATCAAATTTGACCACACGGGAGGCACACGTGTCATCCTTCTACACGGTCACGTGACCACACATGCTGATAGATAGATGGAAAATTGAATGGAAGGACTACATTGTTGAAAAAAAAATAGATTTAGGATCAAGATCATGGTAAAAGAAAAACATCAGGGACTAATCTTCTGTTACTTGAAGGTCAGGGTATTTTTTAACCAATTAGCCCCTGACTTAAATTTTTAGGGAAAGATGATTCAAATGGAAGCTTAGAGTTATAGTGCATCAATGAAACTTGGTCTGAATATGCCAACACGCAGCCACTTAGAGAAACACTCAACTGCAGATAACATAGCATTGGATTACATAATGTCACACCAGGTAGGAACTCAAGAACATGACCACAGAAAACAAAAGACTCACAGCAAGAAAGTTCTACATAAGAAACCATTATTGAATTGTGACTGAAAACTCTGAAACGCTGAAAGAAGAACAAAACTATTCCTCCTTTCCAAGCAGAGCAAGGAGGAAAGCCTTGTAATCCCCAGAAGTGTCATTGGCAACTGCCTGATCAAGGGGCACACTGTTTCTCTTGTAGTAGATCTCCTTGATATCATTCAAGTCCTTCTCTGCCCTTGTGACAATCACACGAGTGAGTGCATCCTCATCTGTCCCAACCTTTTTTATGGCATTGCGCAAAATCTAAGCAGAAGGCAACAATGTTTTAGCCCATTGAACTTTCATTTATGAAATTTAAGGCAACAGTGTAAACAATTTCACCTTTTCGTAGTACTTTTTGTGGTCGTTGAGGCATCGAATGGCTGTACGGAGCACTGTTTTGAACTCATCAGCAGGCTCATCTAGTAAGTCCTATTAAACAAAAATGACCATTAATGCTTCATTTTTGTAATCAGACTCAACCTTGTAGATGGAAGTTCTGTTTTCAGAGTTAAAGCTTCTGTTACAGGCCTCAGAAGCGAAAAGAAACTTGGAGGCATTCACAGTGCTCCTCACGACAACTTGCAACTATAAACATTTAACTTGGTAACTAGAAGCAAGCTATTGAACTTCTTTTTTTCTGTACCTTGGTGATGGAAGAGCCATGATCATCTCTGTAGCGGTTGAAAGTTGCCATGAGCTGTGCTTTGCTCCTGGTAGTCAGGATCCTAATGACATCTTCATGATTAAAAGCCTTGTCTTTGATTGCATCATGAAGAATATCAGCTTCTGAATTGGTCAATCTTGTATTAATCTCATCTCCTTCATACCTAAAAGCTGTCACTAATCCAACCAAGAGCTGCAAAATGATCATAACAAACCATCAGGCAATTGTGAATGGCCTAATCACAATATATCAATGATTGTAACATGCCTTCCTGATATCACCGGTGGTATGGGCCGCAAGATCTTCTTCCAAGGAATGCTTGTACCGAGCATGGTAAGCCCTCCTCACAGCCAAGAGCTCCTCTGAAGATAGGACGCAGGCAATTTCTACAATCACATGGTAATCGCCAGATTTCCTGATAGCCACATTTGCTAACACTGCATCTCTGTCTTCTGGATCCAATACCCATCGATACACAGCTTTCTATGTTCACAAATTTATGAAACTTAATTAGCATCACAGGCATATATATAAACCGGCAATCACACTCCATCCCATTCTGCAACAATCCTTGGGTTGGAAAGAACATAATGACTATGATTAAACGTTAATATGCATCAAATCTCTTGCAAAACACAACTGATTGAACAAGACCCGTTAACAAATGTGCCCTGCCTCTGACAGATAAGACTGGTATAAACATAAAGTTTGTGTTATCATAACCATGATACTGACAATTACCTCAAAGTCTCCATTGAGCTCAGACTCGAGACGCTTGACAAGATCTTCTTGAAACAATTCTGAATAAGCTAGCCTGATTTGCTTCCTTTGAGCAGCATTTCTATGCCCCAGTATTGAAATTATAGCCTTCTCATTAGTCCCCCAGCCTAGCAAAAACAAACAGCAGAGACAAATTCCGTTGTCAGTTTTGATATTTCCTTTTGCATAAAATCACTTGATGATCACAACATCAATTTGGATAAGATTTTTCACAAAAGAAGCGAGCAAGATCCTGATGAAATTCAAGAATCAAAACAAGAAAACATGAACTCAGAAGCCGATTTCTTTTGACAAAAAAGGGTACAAATTATCTTAGTGAAAAACACAAAGGAAAGTACATATAGAAGACATAGAACGATTTGTAAACTTAACCTTGGCAAGCCTTTCGGAGAGCTTGTGCATCATCAGCATAAGAAACATTTTCAGGAACAACAAGGGTAGCCATTGTAGTTAACTCTCTTTGTCTCTTTAGCTAGAAAATTCAATGTGAAGGAGACTTGTTCATACTCTCATATTTATAGTACCACTTTCTTACACTCTTACGTTGAAAACAATGTGGTAATGAAATGATTTCTTGGACTATGTAAATTTTATGAATACATTAATCAGCATGACCACCTGCTTTCCACTATTAGATTCTTACTTATCTCTCATGGTTGGCTTGAGTTATTGAATATTTTCTTCATACCATTTTTGAAGGCAAAATGGGTGAATGAGAGGAAATTTTTGGTGCAGGCACACAAGAGTTTTATGCATAGTTGTCGTACCAGCTTGAGAGAGAAATTTAGGTCGAGTCAATCAATAATTTTTTTTTATTAAGACAAAGTATTTTAGTTTTTTTTTAAAAAAAATTATAATGTTGACTCGACCTGTTAATTTAACCGAAAATAAGTCTAAATTAATTTATAAGATTTCGATTAATTTTTTTTTTAAAAAAAACATATGGTATCCTAAACTAGCTTGCATGTACCAAACTAAACCTCTACTACTTGAAACCAGCCTTTTATACAAGGTTAAGCTCCGCAACCAATGGTCCCGAGAGATTTGATGCAAGTGAAATTCAAATTTAAGACCTTGAAGTGAACAAACCCTTAAATCTCTACTTAAATGCCGCTAGACCAGCCCCTCAGGATATATCCTGATTTCTGCCGACTTGTGAAACTAGATCAAGTTTAATAATTATAATTTTATGTTATTGCAGAAAATACATTTATTCTCTCTTTTTCCTTTGGAGAGAGACTTTTATTTTTCTATCCTGGTTTTATGCATCAAGTTTGTATCCTAATGAGGCATAACTTAGTCCGGTGTGTCATCCCATCACAAAAATTATAAATATTTTGCCAGAAATTAAAGCAGAAAGAACAACTCATGCTGACAAATCATTCACGCCAACCTCTTCACTTTCAAATAAAAAATTGACGACAAAGAAAATCAGACTGTCATTAATACTTTCCCTTTTTTTCCTTTTCCCTTTCCCTGCCTTTTGTTTCTCTTAAAGTAAAATATTTACTACTCTTTTTCATAGAATATTTTCTCATGATTGTTACAGCACAACCACTTTTTACCATTTCTTACAGAATATCTTTTTCAGGCATGTTAACATTTAAGTTGTCTGTTAGGCAGCTGTATGTTTTTAAGGTTGGACTATAGACACAGGAAATCCTCCCAATTAACCCTCTCTTAATTTAAATATTGGTTGTGATTGTTTCTCAATCAAACAGCTATATGATTGTTTCTTACTTGTTGGCATGTCGAGTATATAATATATGATTATTTCTTAATTGTTGGCATGTAGAGCATATAATATATGATTATAGTATGAAAGAAAAGGAGAGAGAAGTACCTTTACAGGCCTTGTAGAGGGCTTCGGCATCCTCACTAGGAACATGGCTGTCGACAGGAGCAATTAGGCTAGCCATTGTTGAATTTATTTTTCTTGAGTACTTTCTCTTAAGAAACGTGAGTGAATTGTGAAAGATTATACAACCATTGGCTTCCTATTTATACATGCAAACAGATACAAGAGAACATATGATACTGTGTTGAAAGTATCGCCTTGCCTACAGGGTCACACGTATCATGTTTAGCCGTTAATTACTTTGTTTCTTTTATGCTACGTTAATTATTTTGTTATATATAATAGCATATATACTACTCAGACCCGGCTGGAGATCAACTCAGAAATAAATATAAATTATTGGGTTAATTTGATTCAATATTTTTAGTAAAATAATATTATTTTGTTCTTCTAAAAAAAATTAAATAGGTTTTGGTTGGCAGAGTCAGCTAAATTATTAAAAACATAAAACATTAATTAAATTTTACCGAGTTAATATATATTTAAAACTCAAAGCAAATAAGGTTTTGGGTTGTAAATTTCTCGATTTAATCCACCGAATAAATTAATGTTTAATAACTAGAATAAAAAAAATATAATTATCAACATCTTTAACCCTTCAACGACTAAAAAAAGAGTGAAAAGAGTGAAAGAGAGAAGAGAAACGGTGATTATGTGTCCGGGAGTCATTTTCAGGTGGATAATTAACGTGTGAATTCTGGTGTTTTTTTCTAGTAGAATGTTGCAACGTGTGAAGAGATAGGTGGGAAAGCTGGTTTGAATTTACAAGTAGTACTGGGTTGCAGATCTCAGCAGTTGCCGTCCATGGAAACATGCATGAACATGTGAATGCCACAGCAAAAATGTTTTGTCTTTTCTTCTCTTCTCTTCTGATGCTAGCTTTTGCATGCAGTTCTACCTTGGTAAACCCGCGCGAAACGATCAATGAAACTATCTGTATGTTTTGTTTTGTTTTGTTTTTTCAAATTCCAAGTGATTCATGCGTGGATCTCATGAGTTAGTTGTGAATCTATCGTAGTTGGATATGTGTATGATCATGTAGTGATATTTATGGATTGATGATACATAATTAAGTTCAAGAAAAGATAAAAGTTGCACAGTGTGATCTTATTATTAAAAAAAAATATAATTTTTAATGTGACAATTAGATAAGCTTAAATTTTGTTGGTCTATTCTTAATTAAAACTAGTCGAGATCCAAAAATTATGCATTTCTAATACTTATTCTTGTATTGTTTTTATTGAGTTAGTAATAGAATTCTATGAATGATGAATTTAAAAATTTTGCAAATCTAAATCATAGCATCCTATAGAATTTTGAACGGAAAAAAAGTTAAAAAGTATCCATTTCTTTGTATTTCAACAGTACATCTAATTAATGAAAGACACGAATATAAACCTATGGAAAGAACCACATTGATCCCTTCAGCAAGAAAAAGATGACAAACTTATATAGCCATGTAATTTTAATGGAAACTTTTCAGTTAAGTCCTTTTACACCCTAATTGATAACATCTCCTCTACAAATGATAGAGTTTTTGAAGCCAATGTTTGGATTAAAAAGGCCCCTCCGAAAGTTCAGGTGTTTCTCTGGTTGGAAGCCTATGACAAAGTTAGTACGGGAGCTTTTTTCCATCACCGGAATGTTTTGCCTGCCACACAAACTCCATGTGTCTTTTGCAGCTCAGATTTGAAAACATCAGAGCACCTTTTTATACACTGTAACTTTTCTAGGAGTGTTTGGATGAAAGTTTTGGATTGGTGGAGTATCCAATGTTGTTTACCAAAAACACTTGACTTGCTGCTTCTGCAGTGGCCCGAAAATTATGCAAAACAAATTTCAAAGATCAACTTAGAGACTAATTTCCAGTAGTACTACTTGGGGTATTTGGTTGTTGAGGAACAAAATTGTTTTTGAGGGGGGAACTATAAGCTTGTTTGATTGTTTCTCCACCATCCTTCATCGGATTGCTATTTGGTTGCATACTCTGGATTCAAACTTTACTTATATAGGAAATGACTTCTTAAGATCTTCTGATGACATCAAATTGTGATGTAATAAAAAATCTTAGGCAGCCTCTTTGTTGTTTGCTGTAGTAGATCAATTTTTTTTCCTTTTTTTCCTAAGTCTGTTTTTTTTTTTTTTCATATCCTTGTATTTCACTTTGAGTATTGGTTTTCTGGTCTTTTCAAAATACTCTCGATGATTATTCAAAAACAAAAATGTAGCACTCGACCCCAGTCGATAATAAAAAGGATTTTTATTTTTTAACAAATATGTGGAAAACGCAAAGAACAAGTAATGGTTATGGTATGTTTGTTATTGTTGTTCAATCTATTTTTTAAAATGTTCTTCTTCTAAAAAATTATTGAATTGATTTTTTTTATGTTTTTTTTTATTGTTTTAATGTGCTATTATTAAAAATAAAATAAAAAATATATAAAAACATCATTTTAATATATTTTCAATTAAAAAATATTTTTTAAAAAAAATATCTTCCACTACCAACATTACAAAATATACACATAATTAACTTTGAGAGGTGTAGATCAACTGGTCAGGCCCTAGGTTCGAGTCTCACAAACCTCAAGGCTACTGAAGGCTTACATAGTCGTTAACTTCAGAGCCCGTGGGATTAGTCGAGGTGCGCGCAAGCTGGTCCGGATACCCACATTAATCATATATATATATAGACACACATAATTACCCGAGTAACCTAACTGCTGTAAATTCATGGTGTAGATGGGAAAAGATATTGGAAATATTGATGATGAGCAGTAAAGACCTAGCCGTGAAGCAACATCCATGATACCATTTTCAAATTAAGTGGTTGAAGTTGTTGGCCAACATCGATGTCTCTAGTACAGGCTGGGAAGGTAGAATTGTACATTTTATTAATATAATAAAGTAATCGAAACAACGGCATGAAAGACTCCATGGCCCAATGGATAAGGCGCTGGTCTACGGAACCAGAGATTCTGGGTTCGATCCCCAGTGGAGTCGTGGTTGATTTTTACTCCTCCTTTTCTTTTCTTTTTTTTTAAAAATTTTTTTTTTACTGTTTTTCCGGTGTTCATGCTGAGGCCTCAAGCCCATTAATAAAGACTAGAATCAATTTAATGTCCATAGGCCTCTCAGCCCAGTTTTGTTATACTTCCCTTCTTCGTTTTTCTACAACTGGGTTCAAGGCTAATTATTGGAGTCAATGTAATTAAACTTGTTCTAGAACCAGATTAGGTCAGGTGGATTAACCTTTTCTTAAAATAAAGCCAAAATGATATTGTTTTCCATTACTTATTTTAAAAATCAACTTAATTTTGGTCGGGTCAACTGTTTACATATTAACCTCCTAAGTTAACCAAATTTAAATTAAATTATTTTATTTTTAAATTGACAGATTTTTAAATTAAATTTCCAGGCTAAATTTTATAACTGTGATTACAATGATATATAATAGTCTAAATTATGCTTCAAGGAATAATTGAAATTCCCTTTTTCTTTTCAAAATTATATATTTTTTGTATTTTAAAGGATTTTTTATTGGGTTTTAAGTGATTGACACGTAAATTATTGAATTTTGTACAAATCAAAAATAGATAAAAAAAAAAAAAAAAAAAATAATTTGGATGTTAGAATATAGCTTAATTCTTCACGCCCGTCTACACACGTTAGGATATATTTGATATGAAGATAAACGAGGTGATATATTAATCATGATTTTGAGTTATATTTCTATATTCTTAACAATCCCCATGAGGGTATTTTTAGTCCTTTTCTTGCTTTTTTTTTTTTTAATTATCGTGGGGTGTCCGGGCCAGCTTGCGGGCACCACGACTATTCCCCACGGTCCACTGAGCATCCTGCAAGCCCAATGAGCAGGTAAGGCACCGCGGGGGTGACAGGCGTGCACATAGAGGATCGAACTCGGGACGGGGGCGGAACAAGTCACACAGTTGACCACTGAGCTCGATCCTCAAGTGTCATTTTCTTGCTTTCTTGCGTTCATGAGTAGGGGTATTTGAACTATAATTTTGAAATCCGGTCCGGCCGGCAGGCTAACCCGGAACCCGGGGTTGGAACCAGGTCGAGTTGAAGAAAAAACTAGGGGAAAGAAAAACCCAGTGTGACCTGATGGGTTGACTCGGCGACCCGGTTGACTCAACAAAACCCGATTGCAACCCGTTGACTTTTGTTTTTTGTTTTCTTTACTAAAATGACGTCGTTTTGATTTTTTTAAAAAAAAATTGACCCGAATGACCTGGTCAAAATCTAGAACCCAAGCCTTGGACTGGACCGCCCATCAAGCCGAGTCTAAAAACTATGGTTTGAACTCTCTTTCTTTTGGGAGATGTGAAAATGTTTTTTATTTGTTTTTAAATTTATGAGATATATCCAAGTACTTCATATGTTATTTAAAATTAAATCTTATTTTTTTTTTAATTTTTAGGAAGTATTCCTATA